>ERZ1504241.777-NODE-777-length-8425-cov-4.663441_pt1 | contig 8425 bp, 6 predicted proteins | sample MGYA00572243_ERZ1504241 | MGnify/ENA primary metagenome ERZ1504241 (study PRJEB39906, sample SAMEA3182114) | gut metagenome | biome: human; feature: gut; material: Stool; isolation source: human stools | place: Canada | collected 2013-06-10 ... | reverse complement strand
TTTATGAACATAAAAGTTTAGATAAGTATGAAGGATAAGAAACTTGGTGGTCGCCCTAAGTTGGCGAGTTATCAGAAACGCACGAAATGTTTCCGGGTAATGTTTACCGAGAACGACTACATTTATATCCAATCCAAAGCGGAGCAGGCTGGATTGTCTGTCAATGAATTTTGCCATCAGGCTGCAATGGATTGTCAAGTCTGTCAACGCATCAGTCCTGAAATGGTATCGGCTATTCGTGACCTTTCCGGTATCGCCAATAATGTCAATCAGATTGCCCACCAGATGCACACTTATGGTTTGGAAGCTGTCAAGCAACAATGCTTCTCAATCATATCAGAAGTCAATAGAATCATCACCCAAGTGAAGAACAACTGCCATGATAGCAAAGATTAAAACAAGAACCGATTTTGGAGGAATAGTGAATTACGCCAATGACCAAAAGAACAAGAAAAAGAGTGCCACACTTTTGGCACACGAAGGAGTCTGCACCATTAGTAATAAAGCCATCGCTGATTTTTTTCAGATACAAGCATCCATGCGCCCGAAAGTAAAAAGTCCGGTGAAACACGTATCACTTGCTTTTTCTTCGCAAGACATTAGCCGTTTTCCCGATAATGAAGAAGGAGATGCGCTGATGGTGGAGATTGCCAAGAAATGGATGGAACAAATGGGGATTCGTAATACTCAATATATCATAGCCCGGCATCACGACACGAAACATCCTCATTGCCATTTGGTATTCAATCGGATAGACAATGAAGGCAATTTTATTTCTGACAGCAATGAAAGAATATGCAATGCAAAAGTTTGTCGTGCTTTGACTAAAGAGTATGGATTTTACTTTGCCCCTAAAAATAGTAAAGCCAGAAATAAAAGTCGTTTGCGTCCTCACCAATTACGGAAGTATAATCTTCGTTCTTCAGTTCTTGATGCGCAGGTAAATTCTCGTTCTTGGAATGACTTTATTAGTACGCTCAAAGGTCAGGGCATAGATATGCGTTTTAATCATGCTGAGAACTCTGATAAAATTCGTGGTATATCCTTTTGTATGGATGAATTTAGCATTGCAGGTTCTAAACTTGACTGTGATTTGAGTTTTAACAGCCTTTGCGTTACGTTGGGCAATGTAACTACAGAATTGATTATTCAACCCCATCAGGCCATAACTTCCAGTGGAGGTGGAGGAACAAGCAATGAACAAGGATGGCGAGACGATAAAAACAAGGATAGCCAAAGAAACGAACCTTTCTATAAACCCTCAAAACGTAGAAGATAATGAAAGAAGATGTAGTAGCTGCGAATCTTGCAAATTTGCGTCAAAGTATCAGTGAGCTAAAAGAATGTATTGAAAAACAGAATGCCACTGTTTCTAAATCGGAACAATCTGTAAAAGTGGACTTTGACGAAAAGACCATTTATAATGGAGTCGCTAAAGGTTTCTGCACTTGTTGGAATGAAGCCTTGTCTGTGGTAAAGAAACATATTTGGAAACAACAGCCGAACACTTTACCATTTTCACTATGGTTCCCGAAACTCATTGAATTATTCAAGCAGAAGTCCAAACTTCTTGAATATCTTTATCGGCACGTTTGCGATTACAATCAGAATCGTATAACTATCGAAACTAATACCCGATGTATATTGAAACGGCAGGATGAGATATTAGCAAAAATCAATGAATTGAAAAGCCCTGTAACCGTTATTCCACCTAATATCAGTGGGTTGTTTATATATGGCTATCATATTAAGCTACGATATGTCATGGTCTTCATTGTCGTTATTATGATATGGGCCGTTGCTGTTTCTGTTAGTAGTATGAAGTATAAGGAAGAGAGCTTTGCGTATTATTCTATGTATAGGGCAGTGAAGGAACAGAATCAGAACTTGATAGAAAAGCAGATAGCAATAAAAGGGGAAAATTAGTATATGCTTCTACGTATATACTGTTTGCTCCAATTTATCCCTTTACATTTTAATCAATTGTGAAGGAATTTTTTATATTGGTGTATATTAATATAATTTTAAGAGTTATGATTTACGGATACATTAGAGTAAGCAGTGACAAACAAACTGTAGAAAACCAACGTTTTGAGATAAGTAATTTCTGTAATAATAATGAGTTGACAATTGGCGATTGGATTGAAGAAACTATTAGTGGAACGAAAAATTACACAAAACGACAGCTTGGACGTTTACTGCGTAAAGTACGCAAAGATGATATTATCATCTGTAGTGAGCTTTCACGTCTTGGACGCAATCTTTTTATGATTATGGAAATCTTGAATATCTGTATGACAAAAGAATGTAAGGTATGGACAATTAAAGATAACTATAGACTTGGGGAAGATATACAAAGTAAAGTCCTTGCCTTTGCTTTCGGATTGTCAGCTGAGATTGAACGCAATCTTATCAGTCAACGTACAAAAGAGGCGTTAGCGAGAAAAAAAGCAGAAGGGGCAATGCTCGGACATTGTCGTGGCTTTCGTTGTAGACTTAATCCCAAATGTGCCAACAAGCACGATTATATTGTAAAAGAATTGGCTAAAGGAACAGAAAAAACAGTTATATCTAAAAGATTGAAAGTATCAAAAACTACATTATATCGTTATCTCGTTTATACGGGGCTTCATTTGCCTATAAACTGTCAACAAGAAGGATGGGAAGAGTATGGTATCTATCATTGATTTCTATGTACTACAGAAGCGACCCTCAAAAGAGGGCTTCGATATTGTCATTGGCAATCCACCGTACGGAGCGAAATACGACAACCAAACAAAGAGGTATTATAAGAATACCTATGTGACGGCAAATAGCATCCGAGGATTACAGAAGGGGTCTCTTGATACATATACACTATTCATAGAATTGGGATACAATCTGCTTAGGAAGAATGGGAGTTTTGCCTATATCGTTCCAATATCCTTGACATCAAGTGATTCCCTAACAGGCGTACACCGTCTTTTGATGGGAAACTGTGATACCATATACATATCATCGTATGCAGTACGTCCTAAGCCTGTTTTTGAGAACGCTGTAGTAAACACTTCGATACTTCTTTTTAAGAAGACTGAAACGCCATGTCAGTATCTTTTCTCAACCAAGATGCACAGAAGAGGGAATGAGTTTGAATTACAAAGGCTCATTGATAATTTGCAATTTGTTGATGTGAAAGGGCAAACACTTTATGGTCGTATTCCAAAGATAGGTTCTGAAATAGAGAAAACCATCTTAAACAAACTCTTCAACTATACAAAGTTAGGATCTCTTATCAAGACTTCAGGGAGTCCAATCATATATAGGTTTGCAGGAGGGCGATATTTCAAAGTCGTAACAAATTATAGTACCGGTTCATCAGCAGAGAGAACTATCTATTTCGCTAATTCCAAAATCGCAGATGCTGTTGGCTGCATACTCAGTAGCAGTTTGTCATTTTGGTTCTATCAGATCTTTTCTGATAATTTAAATTGGAAGACATACGAGATAGAGAATTTCACAGTTCCACAGCTCTCAGCTGAGGATATTGACTATCTTGACAAGTTGTATTCTCGTTATCTTTCTGACATAGAGGCAAAAGCTAATATCAGAATAACTTCTGGAGAGTCCACCTATAATGTTGATTCATTCAAGGAATACAAAATTGTACGCTCCAAAGCCATCATTGATGAGATAGATGACTACATCTGTCCGCTATACGGATTGACGCAGGAGGAAACCGATTTTATCAAAAATTACGAATTAGAATTTAGGTTGGCTGGAGAATGAATGATAATTGGAGGATAATCCCTCCAATTATCATAATCTTTCCTTTCAGAATTAATGCTTATTCAGCATTTCGATATTGATAGTCATAATTGATTAAAAATTTTATTTCAATCTCAGATAAACCATATTTTTCTCCAATAAATTTATCAATTGCATCAATATGCATTTTAGATTGTCTTGCAAAAAAACATTTCAGTCCCGTTTTAGTTGTCTGGCTCTTTGAATATAAATCATTAAGATAAGTATCATATAAAGTATTTATTTTATCAAGTTCTTCATCTGAAAATGATTCGAATGGGATAGGAAACATTTCTAATTCGGATGATCGTAGGTTATGCCAATCTGAGTGTATCAGCCAAAACCAATAGAAAAGGTTACTTGACAAGGCTGCTCCTACAAGACTTTGATATTTTTCTCTGACTTTCAATTCCCCTTCTGCAGAAGAATGAGTAGGAATCTTAGTTATTATTTTATAGTACCTACCACCTGCCTTCCGGTAATAAATAGGTAAACCTTCTCGTTTATACACATCTTTTATTGTTGTGACACAACGCTCTAATTTGCATAATATTCCTAATTCTATTTCATTGCCTATCTTTGGAATTCTCCCATTGCGAATATGATGAAGGGCATTTACAAACTTTAGGTCATCTAAGAGTAACCACAGAGATTCATCAGAATAGCGTTTGTTGATATGCGTAGTCATAATTCTTGTGGCCTTGTTGCTGGATTTTTTAAAACTAATAATGGATACTTGTTGTTCTGCACTTTCAAATATACGGCGTGGTCTGTCTCCATATGAACTGACATAGATTTCGTCACAGTGATTTATTAGTAGTCTATGAAGTCCTGACATTGCATCGGAAGCAGTAACACTTAGTGGAACAATAAAGATTGCATTTCCTTTAGTGTGTAATATTTGGTAACCTAAATCAATGAAAAGCGAAAAAGTATCTAAAGATCCTTTTTGTATATTAGGTATAGTTTGAGCAGATGTAAATATATGTTTGAAGCATGCTTTGTCTATAGATGAAATTTTAGCACCGTACGGTGGATTGCCAATGACAATATCGAAGCCCTTTTTTGAGGCTCGTGAGAAAACATCATGGAACCAGGTATGCCAGAGGAAGAACTGACTGTTTGCAGACAAGTCCATATCTTCAAAATCAATATGAATACCTTGCTCAACGAGTTCCTGCTTTACAATATCTGCAATGTCCTTTCTCAGCTGCATTTTCTTGTCATGTTCAGGGCAAGCGTAATATTCAGTAAGTTTGTCGCGTAGATTTTTGCGATAAACATCTAACATGCTATCAAAGAAAGTTAGACTTTCACCAGCTCCTATTTTCTTTTCTGTCATCGTTGAAAGGTCAACACCCTTATATTGCTCCAGAAGGGAATTCCCCTGCATAATCTTGAAATCAAGGTTAGGCAGAGCCTCTGGTGACTTTTCGTCAACAATCAGTGAGAGCCAGAAACGAAGTCGGGCTATATCCACTGCTCCACGTTCAATGTCAACACCATAAATGTTGTTTTGGATAATGTGACGTTTAATGTTAGCTGTATTCTCTACAATGTTTGGCTCAATAGCAGAACGGCAGAAGAACAGTTCGCGCAGCAATCCCATTGGAAAAGCACCAGAGCCAATTGCAGGGTCGCATATCTTCACATCGTACAGTTTCTGATCAATGTATTCCTTTAATTCGCCCAGCTGGGATGCATCGTGAGTTGTCACAAACTGACGTATACACTCCTTGTCTTCTTCCCTCATGTCTGTTTGCAGATATGCTATCAAGCTTTCTCGGCACATGTACTGCACAATCTCTTTCGGCGTATAGAATGCACCCTTATCCTTGTTGTCCTCCAGCAGGTTTTCAAAGATGCGTCCAAGCATTTCTGGGTCAACGCCCACTTCTGCATCGTTTGGGTCATTTTCATCGATGGTAAAGTTGTACTGCGAGAGCATTGTCAGCAGGCCATTAAAATAGCTGGCAGGAAAATGACTGGGCTTCTTGTCAAGAATGTCACGTTCAAACAGACCGCCGTTCAAATATGGAATACGACAGTTGCGGAAGCCTTCTACTTTTGTGTCGTAAAGGTCGCCCTGATCTGAACGGTTACGGTCTAAACCTTCTGTAAACAAGTCTTCTAATATGTCATCAAGAAAGTTTTCCTTTTGACGTTCATTTGCATTCTTGAAAATATTCAGCATGAAATCACGATCGCCTTCGCCCCATTCCTTGCTTGCAGGAACGCCAAGCCAGCCTTTCTTTTGGAGGAAGTGCAGGAACACAATGCGTCCAAGAAGTTTCTTCACATAGTCACGAATGGGTTTTTCCTCACGGTCACGAATTTTGTCAGCAGCCATACCCGTATGGTCAAAGCCTGTATCAATGAAGTGTTGACGCATTCCGTTTGTAGGGTCAACCATGTAATTGACAAAAGCTTCGTATTGAGCCTTGTACTTCCCAAAGAACTCTTTAGAAAGAGCTTCAACGTTGAATGCATTTTCGATGTCTTTAATTTCAAGAGAATTCCTTTTGTCGTATAGAGCTATGAAGTTGTCAGTTGCCGTGCGGCATGACTGACCAGGCCCCAGCAGGAACGTATAGCGTTTGCTGTCGGTGGATTCTTCTTTGTTGCCACTCTTTCGGCAATAGGTGAAACGCCAATCCCAACGAGTATCATCCTCGTAATGGAACAGCATGAAGGCACAAGAGAATTGATCCATGACAGCACGGATGAGCCGCTGGATGTTCACACGGTTATGCTCCATCATAACCCGGTCGCTGACTGTCACATCGAAAATCTGTAAAGGTTCAACGCCAACATACATCATTCCAACTTGCTTGATGCTGCGTATTCCCGTCGCTTCTGCCAGTTGTCTTCGTTCGGGCTGACTCTCCAAAAGCTCTGTTTCAAAACCATCCTCAAAGTCATCTTCACCGAAAATGGGAAAAATAACATTGTTGAGGAACGAACTCCAGCCTTGATATCGGCTGCTTAAATATTCTTTTAATGACTCCTTATTCATGGGGGTATTTGTTTACTTGATGGTTCCTAATACAATAGATGCTTCGCCTTGTTTACTTTCCACATGGGCTACGAGTTTGCCGATTTCTCGCTCCAGAATCTCGTCTATATCTTGTTGCTCTATGGCAAAGAGACGTAACCCCCGCTCTTCTAATTCTTGACCAATAGCCAATACTTTTTTGATAATATCAAAACTTCCTCGGTCAATAAACTTACGAGCATTTTTCAGCAAAATCTTGGATTGTAGTGATAAACTAGGTGTGTTGTTAATTTTCACCAACATTTCTTTTGCAGCCGTAGCCTTGTCACCAGCCCTTGACTTGTTGATGCGGACAAAGTATTGGTTATAAGTCTTTATGGCTTCTGCCGAAAGCTGTCGCCAGTTATCTGGTAATGGAACACGTTTGGCATTTTCTTTCACACGCATATCTTCAAGCAGTTCAAGCAAAGAAATTATTTTGGCGTTATACAGACCCTCGGCTTCTGTACGTATTCTAATTGCAAGCCTTGCAGAGTGTGGTGCTTTTACTATGAAATATGCCGTTCCACTTGCAGCCTGTGCTATCTGCCAGTCTTTATCAGCTTGTTCTATTTGCAGATAACGTTCAGGGTGAGTATCCTTGTATTGTTTCAGTTCATATACATACTTCTGCAAAGGTGATTCTTCACCGTCAACAGCTTTGGCAATATCGTAATGTACCACACTTTCCTCTTCCGAGAAAATCTTACTGTCTTCACCAAACAGGACATGGAAGGATTGTAACTTGGTATGTGCCTTGCGAACCAACTGAATCTGCGCATCGCCTTCTGCACTTGGCATGAAGTTATAGACATAGACAAAAGGCTCTTTACTGCCGATACGGTTTACACGACCTATGCGCTGCATCAGGCGAGTGGAGTTCCAAGGAGTATCATAGTTCAGAATAACATTGGCACGGTGGAGGTTCACACCTTCAGCCAAGACCTCTGTTGTAATGATAACATTGTAGTCATCCTTCCAGACACCTTCGTAATTGGCATCGAAATTTTCCTCAATCGTATGTTCCATCTCATCACGATTGGCAGCAGTAATGACAAGTGCCTTATAGCCCTTTGCCTTTACCGCTCTCGCAAGCGATTGTACCGTGTTTATAGCTTCCGAGAAGATAACCAATTTTCCAGAGGTATTCTTTTGTGGATTAAACAATTCTGGCTTGATGTTCTCTTTGAAAGCATCAAATTTCGGGTCTTGTGGGTTTTTCGCCCATCGATCATAGAGATTAGAAATGAGTCGGAAGTCTTCTTTCAGTTGGATATAGTATTCCTCCTTGAAGTCTTTGCGGTTATATTCTGCATTCTGTCCCTTCTCGTTACGCCCTTGTTCCGTCAATTTTGTTATCTTGGCTCTGATGTCTTCTACACAATCATTAAACGAAACACGTTTACCACGTTTCAATGTTTTGGCTTCATAGTCAAGTTCTTTGTTCACGTCAATTTGCGGACAAACGAAAATTGTGTCGTTCTCCCACATCTTAATCATGTTCTCTGTGTAACGTCGCAGGTTCAACAGGGATTGGGTGAAAGCAGTGAACGAACTTTCAAGACGCTTCACAAGAAGAATCTGCATGATGGTTGCAAGCTGCTTGGC
>ERZ1504241.702-NODE-702-length-9138-cov-2.842453_pt1 | contig 9138 bp, 8 predicted proteins | sample MGYA00572243_ERZ1504241 | MGnify/ENA primary metagenome ERZ1504241 (study PRJEB39906, sample SAMEA3182114) | gut metagenome | biome: human; feature: gut; material: Stool; isolation source: human stools | place: Canada | collected 2013-06-10 ... | reverse complement strand
GGTCTCGTGGGCTCGGAGATGTGTATAAGAGACAGGTCCATGAAGGCTTTCAATGCGATTGACCAACGGTCTATTGTCGTTGCCTTCGGTTGGCTTTACAGCATATACTAAATCCAGACAAGCCTGATCCAGAGCTACGGGGTCGGTTGAAGCAAGTATTCCGATGTCTTTCATTTCGGGATCATGAGGGTTGGAATCGCAATCGCAGTCAATTGAAAGATTATTCATTACATTAATATATAAAATATTATCACCGAAATAATCTGCTACACTTTGCGCCGAAGCTGCCATTGATTCGAGGAAAGCATCTTGTTCGGGTAGGTTATTCCATAATTCGGCAGTCTCTGCTGTTTTACCGGCCGTATGAATATAGGTTTTGCCTTTAGAAGAGGCGACACCGATGGACTGATTTTTGATTACACCTCCGAATCCACCCATTGCATGTCCTTTGAAATGCGCCAGGTTAATCATGAAATCATAGTTCTTCAGATGGGTTCCGACGATGTTATATTGGATATGTTTTTTATCTTTTACCGGAATATTGAATTCACCTTCAGAATCCATGATGTCGACCTTTGCTATGTCGAAGAAACCATGGTCTTTAGCTGCTTGGATATGCTCTTCTGTCGTAAAGCGTTTTCCGACATAGGCCGTATTGCATTCTACTATTGTCCCGCTTACTTTCTGCACTAAGTCTTTGATCAGAGACGGCTGCAGGAAATTATGTCCGCCCGGTTCGCCTGTACTGATTTTGATGGCAACTCGTCCGGATGCTTTACGCTTGAGTGCTTCGTATATTTTGACCAAAGCATCGGGAGAGATCTCTTTTGTCATCAGGACTTTTGATCTATTTTGGTTTGTTCCTCCTTTAAGAGGGATGACGGCGGGCACGATATTGCCCTTCAAATGAATTGGCAGACTGGAAGCTGCTGCTAAGGATGCTAATGTAGTCAATGAAGACCTCATCCAGGACCTTCTTGTCATTTTCTTTTCCATATAAATCTTCCCTTTTAATTATTTCTTCAAAAGTAGTGGACAAGATTTAATTGTGTAATACCTGAATTACGGATAAATATACCTTTATTACTGCATGTGTTGTTCGAGTTGTCGCTTATTCTTCCTTCAACTCAAATTTCCGGAAACTAAGAATATCGTCGTTAAACTGGGGATTCAGGTAATGGCTGTCGGAAATGTATAGCCCTTCGGGACGAACCAGCATGATGGTCGGATTATAGGTATTGTCGGGAAAGAGGGTTTCGCCGAGAATACGGAAATCTTTATCGAGAATAATAATGCTGAAGTTCTTACGCCCGAATTGTACGAGTTCCATAGGACGGACGCCTTTATCCAAAGTCGAGGGCGGATAAGCAATCCGGTAATAAACCTTCCGGTAGGGATCGTACAGCAAGTTATTATACCAGGCATTCACACAGAAGTCTTCGGGGCTTGCTGTCAACTCGTCTGGCAATTGTACTTTGTCGAAGTACTTACTTTTAACCGAGACTTTCCGTATCGAGTCGTGTTCAGGAGTAGCCACATAGATATTCTCGTCATAGTGGAACGAGTAAATGAAGCGTTGGCCGTCATAGCAACGGCTGTAACTGGCTTCCATGCCGTATCGTTTCAGCTTGACTTCCGAACCGGGATAATCGGGATAATCGAAGGGCAGTTTCTTCTCCTCTTTCGTATTCATATTGATTGCGACGGAAACAGGGTCATGCTCAATCAGGCGATTTGGTTCTATGCAGGTATATAGAGTGTGTTCGATACGTACAGGTAATTGTGAGGCTGTAGCCATAAAACAAGAAGGTTTTAATCCAGGAAAAGGCTGCTTATCAAGAAGGTCGCAGTTCTTATTAATCAAGTATAGCCCACTTTCGTAAAAATTGAAGACGTAAATACTGTCGAGATTCTGAATGTAATAACCGAATATCCTTCCAACACCGTTACTTCCTTCCTGTGAAGGGGTTATCCTGAACGCCGGTTTCTGCTGTTTCAGGTCATAGAAGTGGATCGTATTGTTTTCAATATTCTGGAAAGTGAAATACTCTTTTCCGTCTTTGTCTTTATAGACTGAATAAATGTTGAAGTTGTTTTTCGTGTTCGAATCGATCGGGAAAGACAGCGTTTCGTCTGTCTCTTTCAATTCGCATGCTCCGTACTTTTTGTGCGTTGAACAGGAGATAAACAGGAATAAAAAGAATAGTAATAGATGGTGCTTTTTCATGTTCATAATAAATTAAAGGAAAGGAAGAAAATTAAAAACTCCTTGTTCCCGTGCCTCGTGTGGGAGAGTGCGGGAACAAGGTGATTTTGACATGCTTTTTCCGGGCTTTTAATCTTTCTTTAACGGCGGATAGTCGATCGTATAGTGCAACCCGCGACTTTCCTTACGTTCCATTGCCTGACGGGTGATCAGGTAACCGACGTTGATCATGTTACGCAGTTCACACAGTTCTTTGGAGGCCTTGCAACGTTTGAAGAGGCTTTCCGTCTCTTCGTACAGGATGTCCAGGCGGTTCCAGGCGCGGGTCAGGCGGGTATTACTGCGGACGATGCCGACATAAGATTCCATGATCTGGTTCACTTCTTTCATGCTTTGGGTGATCAGTACGCGTTCTTCGGTAGAGATCGTACCTTCGTCGTTCCATTCGGGAATATCGGTGTTGAAATCGTAGCGTTCGAGGACGCTTAGGATATGTTTAGCTGCTGCATCCGCATATACGACTGCTTCGATCAACGAGTTGGAAGCCAAGCGATTTCCACCGTGCAATCCTGTGCAGGAACATTCGCCGATGGCATAGAGACGACGGATGCTGGATTGCCCGTTCAGATCGACACTAATACCGCCGCACAGATAATGGGCTGCTGGAGCTACCGGGATATAATCCTTCGTGATGTCGATGCCGATGCTGAGGCATTTTTTATAGATATTGGGGAAATGCTTCTTCGTCTCCTCCGGGTCTTTATGGGTCACATCCAAGTAAACGTGATCTTCACCTCGGAGTTTCATCTCGTTATCGATCGCACGTGCTACGATGTCACGCGGGGCGAGAGACAGACGTTTGTCGTATTTTTGCATGAACTCCTTTCCGTCCAGCGTACGTAAGACGCCGCCATATCCGCGCATGGCTTCGGTGATCAGAAAACAGGGACGGTCTCCCGGGTGGAAAAGAGCGGTCGGGTGGAACTGGATGAACTCCATGTTTTTGACAGCTCCTTTCGCGCGATACACCATTGCGATACCGTCGCCCGTAGCGATCAGCGGGTTGGTTGTGTTGCGATAAACAGCTTCGCAACCGCCTGTTGCCATAACTGTTACCTTGGACAGGAATGTGTCTACCTTACCGGTGTCTTCGTTCAGCACATAAGCGCCGTAACATTTGATGCCCGGCGTATGACGGGTGACGATGATACCCAAGTGATGCTGCGTGATGATCTCTACTGCAAAGTGATGGTTGAATATCGTGATGTTGGGATGTCTCTTGATCGCTTCGATAAGGCTTAGTTGGATCTCGGCGCCGGTGTTGTCCTTGTGATGTAGGATGCGGAATTCGGAATGCCCTCCTTCGCGGTGAAGATCGAACTCGCCGTTCTCCTTCTTGTCGAAGTTCACACCCCAACTTATGAGTTCCTTGATCTGATCCGGTGCGCCTCGTACGACCATTTCCACGGCTTCCCGGTCGTTGATCCAGTCGCCGGCAATCATTGTGTCTTCAATATGCTTGTCGAAATTGTCTACCAGCAGGTTTGTTACCGAAGCAATGCCTCCCTGCGCGAAATAGGTGTTCGCTTCTTCCAGCTCTGTCTTGCAGATGATGGCTACTTTCCCTTTATCGGCTACCTTCAAGGCGAGGCTCATGCCAGCGATACCGGAACCGATCACTAAGAAATCGAATTGTTGTACCATAGTTTATATCCTTTGTGGCTGACAAAGTTAGGAATTAACTCATTTAGTTGTACCTTATACAGCCCGCTTTCGTGCAAAATAGTCCGCATTACTGATTCTTTGGATATTTTAAACTTCTCGTCGTAAACATCTCAGAATGGAACCCTGTTCTATTGGGGCATTGGATATCCTGCTAATTATTAACACTTAAACGTTTTAAAATATGAAATCTAAAGTTGTATTGAACGCTCTGGCCTTGTTGTTTGCGGCTGGTGCGATGGCTCAGGATTGTACGTTCTTTTTCCCGCAGACCAAAGGTACGCAGCTCGTAAAAAAAGGCTATGATGCAAAAGGAAACCTGCAGAGTGTGATGACCTACACGGTCGATGAAGTGAAGAACATCCCGTCCGGCCTGGAAGTGGAAGCCGATTATGTGTTCAAAAATAGCGCAGGTACGGTTTATGACAAGGGTGACCTAGAAGCATTCTGCCGAGATGGTGAGTTCTTTATCGAGATGAAGGAGACTTTGTCAAATCCGTCTTTCGTGTCGACTATCCAGTCTGATTTGGCTGCTACCGAAGCAGTCATTAACTATCCGAGTGTATCGAACGCTCCGTCCAATAATGGCGACGATATGTATTTCGATGATGCAACCATTCAGATCTACTCGAAGAAGAATCGGAAGGATCGCAAAAACGTGTCTATCTACGACCGCGAATATGTGACGACCGAACAGGTAGCGACTCCCGCCGGCACGTTCGACTGCACGAAAGTAAAATATAAAATCAAATCCCGCTCCCCGAAGGAAACGATCGAGGGCTATGGATATGAATGGTACGCTCCGAATGTGGGTGTCGTAAAGAACGAACAGTATAATAACAACAATCAGTTGCAATACTATACTGTCCTCGAAGTTGTAAAGTAATGTAAGATATATTCCTTTTTGGGAATTGTTTGACCGGTTTAAGTGGATGCGTTGTTACTGAGAAGTTGCAGCGCATTTTCTTTTCCCTGAATCGCCAAAAGAAATAAAATGATTATCTTTCGGCAAAATTCAGGATATGGACAGAGTCTTTAAATCGAAAGTAGGTTGGTGGTATCATCTGATACTGTTGGTGATGGCGGCAAGCACTGTTGCTGCATTTGTGGGCGGCAAGTCTCCCGTAACGATGATCGTGCTGCTGTTGTTTACATTGGAGTGTATTCACATGCTGTTGTCGACCTGGTATAAAATAACGGCGGATGGTTATCTGATTGCCCATTGCAGTTTTTTCCCGGAAAAGCGGATTCCTATCTCGGAGATTAGTGCCGTCGAGGTGACAGTGATGCCTGTCTCGAGCTACGCCCTGTCACTGGACCGTCTGATCATCTACAAAGGCGACACGCAGTGGCTATTGATTTCGCCGGTCAACAAGCAGGACTTCGTCAAGCTGTTGAAGAAGCATAATCCCGATATCCGGATAAAGGAACCGGTTATCTAAAACTTAAAAACAGATTACCATGAAAGCACGGATTCGGAAAAACCAGAAAGATTGGCATGTATACATCTTCTGGATTTTATTAGGAGTATTTGCATTGTTGGTTATTATGGATGCTTTCAGCGAGGACAAATTTGATCGACTACCCTTGATCCTTTGTTTCCTGCCGTTAACTATACTTCAGTTACGTCCGTATCAGATAACGGATAGGGACATGTTGCACGGAAACGGGCAAATCGACGTGAAACTGATCTCCCGGCTCGAATGCAGCGGTAACAAAGTCGTCGTCTATTACTCCCGTATGGAAGGAGGCATAGAGAGGCGCTCCTCTTTTTATCCGGCCGACAAGGAAGAATTTATTTCGATCTTACAACAAATTAATCCCAATATAAAATTTAATTAAATCTGAGAACATGAAATACGATGTTGCCATAATCGGAGGCGGTCCCGCCGGTTATACGGCTGCCGAGAAGGCGGCTGCGGGTGGCTTGTCCACCGTGCTTTTTGAGAAGAACGCGTTAGGCGGTGTGTGCCTGAATGAAGGATGCGTGCCGACAAAGACTTTGCTTTATTCTGCGAAAGTGTTTGATACGATCAAACACGCCCCCAAATATGCGGTAAGTGCGGAGAATCCTGCTTTCGATTTCCCGAAGATCATCGCTCGTAAAAATAAAGTCGTAAAGAAACTGACAGCCGGCATCCGCATGAAGATGAAGGAGAACGGCGTGGGGCGTTGCTGTCTAAAGAACTGCCGACTTCGCTGGTGATCATCGGTGGCGGTGTGATCGGCATGGAGTTCGCCTCCTTCTTCAACAGCATGGGAACGGAAGTGCATGTGGTCGAGATGCTGGATAAGATTCTCGGTCCGATGGACAGGGAGCTGTCCGAGATGTTGCAGGCCGAGTATGCCAAACGGGGCGTCAAGTTCTATTTAGGACATAAGGTGACTGCCGTAAACGGCGGCGATGTGACGGTCGAGAAAGACGGCGAGACATCAGTCATCCAAGGCGAAAAAGTCCTGTTGAGCGTAGGCCGTCGTCCCGTGACCAAAGGTTTCGGCTTGGAAACACTGGCCCCCGAACCTTTCCGCAACGGGATCAAAGTGAACGGATTTATGCAGACTTCCGTCCCGAATGTGTATGCCTGCGGGGATATAACCGCTTTCTCCCTGTTGGCCCATACGGCTGTCAGCGAAGCGGAAGTGGCTGTCGATCATATTTTAGGCAAGAACCGCAGCATGAGCTACAAGGCCATTCCGGGCGTTGTCTATACCAATCCCGAAATCGCAGGCGTTGGCAAGACCGAAGAGGAACTGCAGGCCGAAGGCACGCCCTACACCGTCAAGAAGATACCGATGGCGTTCTCCGGCCGCTTTGTCGCTGAAAACGAGCAGGGCAACGGCGTCTGCAAGCTGATTTTGGCTGAAGACGAAACGATCATCGGCGCCCACCTCTTGGGAAATCCGGCCTCCGAGCTGATCGTCATAGCCGGGATCGCTGTCGAAAAAGGCATGAAGGCCTCCGAGCTGAAGTCCATCGTCTTCCCACATCCGACCGTAGGCGAGATCCTTAAGGAAGCGCTCTGATATTTTATTCCCCATACATGCCCGATCCCGATCCATCCCGGCGACTGTTCGATGGATCGGGATCTTTTTGTTGAAAGTCCTGCTTTAATCAACCTGAAGTGTGGAATGTTTTATCTGTTTCCATGAGGTGAAAATAACTTTTCTCGCCAGTGAAAATTTGTTTTTTATGGGAAGAAACAAAAGATTTATGCCAATGGAACAAAATTTCCCCCTCTATGAAACTGCTCCGAAACGGGTAGCCGTTCGTCCTTACCAGGATAGGAGTTGGTTTCATTTAGCTGATGTTTCTTCGAAAATATCCTTATAAGATGCTGAAAATGCTACAGGTTACCAAAAAAATCATTTACTTTGCAAACTTAATAATGTGCCAATGCACAAAAATGGCACATTGGCACATTAATTAATTGGCAAATTATTATTATGGCACAAGAAGATGTATTTAAGAAATTAGTTTCGCACTGTAAAGAATACGGGTTTGTATTCCCCTCTTCAGAGATTTATGACGGTTTAGGAGCAGTGTACGATTATGGGCAGTATGGCGTAGAGTTGAAAAATAACATAAAGAAATACTGGTGGGACAGCATGACGTTGTTGCACGAAAATGTAGTCGGCATCGATTCGGCTATCTTTATGCATCCTACTATTTGGAAAGCATCCGGCCATGTCGACGCTTTCAATGATCCCTTGATCGATAACAAAGATTCCAAAAAACGATATCGTGCCGATGTGCTGATCGAAGATCATCTGGCAAAGATCGAGGAGAAGATAAATAAGGAAGTGGCCAAGGCTGCGAAGAAGTTTGGTGATGCTTTCGATGAAGCCCAGTTCCGTGCGACGAACGGACGCGTGCTCGAATACCAAGCGAAATGGAACGAGATCCACGAACGCTACTCGAAAGACATGAATGATTCCAATTTCGAAGACCTGCGCCAGCTGATCCTGGATTGCGAAATCGTTTGCCCGATCTCCGGAACCCGTAACTGGACCGATGTCCGCCAGTTCAATTTGATGTTCTCTACGGAGATGGGTTCTACTTCAGACGGTGCCATGAAAGTATATCTGCGGCCGGAAACAGCACAGGGTATTTTCGTCAACTTCCTGAACGTACAGAAGACCGGCCGCATGAAAATACCTTTCGGTATCGCTCAGATCGGTAAGGCTTTCCGTAACGAGATCGTTGCCCGTCAGTTCATCTTCCGTATGCGCGAGTTCGAACAGATGGAAATGCAGTTCTTCGTTCGTCCTGGCGAAGAGATGGAATGGTTCAAGCAGTGGAAGGCTACTCGTCTGAAATGGCACCAGGCAATGGGATTGGGTAATGAAAAATATCGTTATCACGATCACGAAAAGCTGGCCCACTATGCAAATGCGGCTACTGATATCGAATTCGAAATGCCGTTCGGTTTCAAGGAAGTGGAAGGTATCCATAGCCGTACGAATTTCGACTTGAGTCAGCACGAAAAGTTTTCCGGCAAGAAAATCCAGTATTTCGACCCTGAACTGAACCAGAGCTATACTCCGTATGTAATCGAGACCTCTATCGGTGTAGACCGCGTGTTCTTGAGTGTGATGGCCGGTTCTTATTGCGAAGAGACATTGGAAAACGGCGAAACACGTGTTGTATTGAAGTTGCCCGCAGCGTTGGCGCCTATCAAGCTCGCCGTATTGCCGTTGGTGAAGAAAGACGGTCTGCCTGAAAAAGCTGAGGAGATCATGAAGATGTTGCGTTTCGATTTCCGTTGCCAGTATGACGAAAAAGATTCTATCGGCAAGCGCTATCGTCGCCAGGATGCTATCGGAACCCCGTACTGTATTACAGTTGACCACGATACTTTGAAGGATAATTGTGTCACGATCCGTTTCCGCGATACGATGGAACAGGAACGTGTGAGCATCGACAAGTTGCATGACATTATCTCCGAGAAGGTAAGCATGAAGAATTTATTAAAAAAGATAATGGAATAAACGCATGAAGAAATACCTGCATATCGCGTTGATGTTGTTGTGTGTCTTTGTTGTCTCTTCTTGCAAGGATGATGACGATGATACTGAAGCTGTTGAAAGAGAGGCTTATAAGTTGGGACAGGACATTGCCTTCCAGGCAAAAGTAAATAAAACCGGTTTTGTAAGATGGTATTCGGAAGCCGGTGATGGTTATGTTTGTGCCAAACTGATTGAAAAGGGGA
>ERZ1504241.656-NODE-656-length-9668-cov-3.200770_pt1 | contig 9668 bp, 10 predicted proteins | sample MGYA00572243_ERZ1504241 | MGnify/ENA primary metagenome ERZ1504241 (study PRJEB39906, sample SAMEA3182114) | gut metagenome | biome: human; feature: gut; material: Stool; isolation source: human stools | place: Canada | collected 2013-06-10 ... | reverse complement strand
GACGATACCCCGCGGCTCACGGTTTTCCACGTGTCGTACGACCGGCATCGCGACCTCCCGCCGAATCGACGCCGGACGGAGAAATCGCAGACGGATCGTCCCACACGTAACATCGGCACTCATGAAGGATAAACACTATCTCTACCGCGTGGCGGTCACCTGCTATGTGGACTCGCTGTTTTACGAAACCGGCAACGCGCGCAGATGCCACGAACGATGCCATTCGCTCATTACGCAAACTCTTTGCGGAATCGGAAAGAGCACATGCCGCAACTATCTGCGCTACGACCGGTCGGAACTCCTCGCGGAGGTACGGATACCGCCGGCTCTCAAAGAACTTCTGCATCTGTACGTTCTGCTGGTCACGAAATGTCCGCAGACGCAGACGGCAGCTCTTCTGCAAGAACTCCGCCGGCTGCTGGAAATCGCACTCCGCCATGCGGGCCGGCAGGGATCGGAGCTCACCGCCGATTCGCTGATCGAATGGCTTCACAAGGAACCGAAGGATTCCTTCCCGCAGAAATAAGGCTCCGGCCTCCGATCCGCGGCACAGAACCGCAGCCGGCGGCATCCGATCCGTCCCGTCGCCCGGCCGCTCACACGAAAGCGAAGACCGCATAACCGCAAAAAATAAGACCCGTTGCCGGGTCTTATTTTTCTGTCTTACGCCGAACGTCAGGCGCCGAAGTTGTCGTAAAGGATATTTTCGGGCGGCACGCCCAGGTCGTCGAGCATCTTGACCACCGAGGCCGACATCATTGGAGGCCCGCACATCAGGTAGATGCAGTCCTCCGGTGCCTGGTGATTTTTCAGATAGTTCTCATAGAGCACGTTGTGCACGAACCCGGGCGTATACTTCACCCCTGCCGCATCGGCTTCGGGATCGGGACGGTCGAGCGCCAGATGGAACGAGAAGTTGGGGAAATCCTTCTCGATCTCGTGGAACTCCTTCAAGTAGGGAGCCTCTTTCAACGCACGGGCGCCGTACCAGAACGACACGGGACGTTTCGTCTTCTCGGTCTTGAACAGGTGCATGATGTGGCTGCGCATCGGCGCCATACCGGCACCGCCGCCGATGAAGACCAGCTCCTGCGTATCGGGCAGGTTGTCCGGCAGGAAGAACTCGCCGTAGGGGCCCGAAATCGTCACCTTGTCGCCCGGTTTGCGCGAGAAGATGTACGACGAGCAGATACCCGGGTTGACCTTCATGAATCCGCCGTTCACGCGGTCGAACGGCGGCGTGGCGATACGGATGTTGAGCATGATGATGTTTCCTTCGGCCGGGTGGTTGGCCATCGAATAGGCGCGGAACGTAGGTTCGGGGTTGGTCGTCACCAGATCCCACATCTTGAACTTGTCCCAGTCGGCGCGGAACTGCGGGTCGACGTCCATGTCGGAGAACTTGATCGCATCGTACTTCGGGATGTCGATCTGGATGTAGCCGCCCGAACGGAAATTGAGGTTTTCGCCCTCGGGCAGTTTCACGACGAACTCCTTGATAAAGGTCGAGATGTTGCGGTTCGAGATCACCTCGCACTCCCACTTCTTGACGCCGAGCACGGCTTCGGGAACGTGGATTTTCAGGTTCTCCTTCACCTTGACCTGACACCCCAGACGCCAATGATCCTTGGCCATTTTGCGCGAAATGAAGCCCGTTTCGGTCGGCAGGATGTCGCCGCCGCCTTCGAGCACCTGGCATTTGCACATGCCGCACGAACCGCCGCCGCCGCAGGCGGAAGGCAGAAAGACGTTGTTGTTGGCGAGCGTTACGAGCAGCGTCGAACCGCTCTCGGTGGTCAGCACCTTCTCGCCGTCGTTGATGTCGATCGTCACGTCGCCCGACGACGTGAGCTTCGCCTTCGCATAGAGAAGCAGCCCCACCAGAACGAGCGTCACCGCCAGAAAGGCTACGATCGCGACTATAATCGTTAATGTCATCTTACTTAATCTTTAACAGTTACAACTTGATGCCGCTGAAAATCATGAAGGCGATACCCATCAGACCCGTGATGATAAAGGCGATGCCGGGCCCTTTGAGTGCGGCGGGGATGTGCGAATAAGCGGTCTTTTCGCGGATGGCGGCCATCATGACGATGGCGAGCCACCAGCCCATGCCCGAACCCAGACCGTAGACGATCGACTGCCATACGTTGCCGATCGCACCGGCGTCGACCTTCTGCTGCATGAAGAGCGAACCGCCCATGATGGCGCAGTTCACGGCGATCAGCGGCAGGAAGATACCCAGCTGATTGTAGAGCGTCGGCGAGAACTTCTCGACGGCCATCTCCACCAGCTGCACGAACGCAGCGATCGTGGCGATGAAGACGATGAAGGACAAGAAGCTCAGGTCGACCCCTTCGACCAGCGCGTTGGCTTTGAGGACGTACTCGTTGAGAAGATAGTTCAGCGGAACGGTCATCACCATCACGAAGGTAACGGCGGCACCCAGTCCCAATGCGGTCTTGACGCTCTTCGACACGGCGATGTAGGAACACATGCCGAAGAAGAAGGCGAAGACCATGTTGTCGATGAAGATCGACCGGATAAAAAGATTCAGAGTTTCCATACGCTACCTGCTACTTTTCCTGTAAATCCTTGTTGTAAGAGCGGTGAATCCAGATGATGCACCCCACGATGATGAGGGCCATGGGCGGGAAGAGCATCAGGCCCATGTTCGAGTAGGCGCCGCCGTTTGCGATGTACCAGCTTTCGGGAACGATGCGGAATCCCAGCAGCGAACCCGATCCCAGCAACTCGCGGAAGAAGGCGACCGTCACCAGAATCATACCGTAGCCCAGACCGTTGCCGATACCGTCGAGGAACGACGGCCAGGGCTTGTTGCCCAGTGCGAAAGCCTCGACGCGGCCCATGATGATACAGTTGGTGATAATCAGGCCGACGTAGACCGACAGCTGTTTGGATACTTCGTAGACATACGCTTTGAGTACCTGATCGACGAGGATCACCAGCGCGGCGATCACCACCAGCTGGACGATGATGCGGATACGCGCCGGAATGCCCTTGCGCAGCAGCGACATCACCAGATTCGAGAATGCCGTCACGACCGTCACCGAAAGCGCCATGACGATGGCGGGTTTCAACTGGACGGTAACCGCCAGCGCCGAGCAGATACCGAGGATCTGTACGATCACCGGATTGTTCTTGCCGAACGGGCCGGTCAGGTACTTCATGTTCTTAGCCGAAAACAGAGGCTCTTTTTCCTTATTACTCATTGCTTTCTACTTTTTGATCGTTAGACTCCTCCGCACCGGCTGCCGAAGCGGCGGTCCGTGCCTTCTCGAAGAAGGGAAGATATTCGCTCAGGTTGTCGCGCAGCATGGCTGTCACGCCGTCCGAAGTTTTGGTACCGCCGGTCACGGCGTCCACCTCGTGGGCCGGATCTTTGGCACCGCCTTTGCGCAGGGTGATCGAGACGAAATCGCCCTTCTCGAAGAGCGTCTTGCCCTTGTAGAGCGCCTGATGCGCCGGCGTGGCGATCTCGGCCCCCAGGCCCGGAGTTTCGCTCTTGTGGGCCATCACGATGCCCGACACGGTATTCATATCCTTTTCGAGCGCGATATAGCCCCAGATGTCGTCCCACAGCCCCTTGCCGATGAGCGGGATGATCACGCGGCCGTCGGTGGCCTCGAAGAGGATCAGCGTCTTCCGTTCGTAATCGGCTCGCAGGTCCTTGTTCGTCTTCATCATGTCGAAGACCTCCTCGGCGGGCTTTTCCGTCTTGTTGCCGGCCGCGTCGACCACATAGGCCTTGACCATCGCGTCGAAGTCGCCGTCCGGAACACCCAGCGATTGCAGGATATTGTTCTTCTTCTCGCCCAATTCGTTTGCGTACTGGCGTTTCTGCAACGACAAGGCGGCCAGCGACAGCAGAACGGCGACGATGACGACCAACACGGTCGAGTAGAGGATGATATAGGCGTTGGAGTTCTTGTCCGAGAACAGCCCGCCCTTCTTCGCGCCTGCATCTCCGGCACCTGCCTCGACGATCTCTTCAAACTCCGAAGCCGGTGCGCCGCAAACGGGACATTTGGCCGGTGCGGCATCGCCTTCGTGAATATAGCCGCAGACTTTACATTTGAATTTCTTGGTTGCCATAATTCACTCCCTATTTTGCAAGTTTGACACGGTTCTTACGACGCGCGATGTTCCGCTCGACCACGAAGTAGTCCACCAGCGGCGCCAGCGCGTTCATGAAGAGGATCGAAAGCATCATTCCCTCGGGATAAGCAGGGTTCACCACACGGATCATCACGGCCAGCGCACCCGTCATCAGGCCGACGATGTACTTGCCGGCGTTGGTCTGTGCCGAAGTGACGGGATCGGTGGCCATGAAGACGGCACCGAAGGCGAAACCTCCCACGATCAGGTGCTGCCATGCGGGAATCTCGCAGTAAGCGTTGGCGCCCACCGCATTGAAGAGCAGGCCCATGAGCCAGCCGCCCGCGAAGACCGAGAGCATCGTGCGCCACGAAGCGATACTCGTGAAGAGCAGGATCGCAGCGCCGATGAGAATCGCCAGCGTCGAGGTCTCGCCCACGCAGCCCGGGATGAAGCCGAGGAAGGCGTCCAGATTCGAATAGCTCATCGCACCCGTCGTCGAGAGCTGTTCGAGCGCCGTAGCCCCCGACACGCTGTCGACGGCGAACCACACCTTTTCACCCGACATCTGCGGGGTGTAGGCGAAGAAGACGAAGGCGCGCGCCAGCAGCGCGGGGTTGAATACGTTCATGCCCGTACCGCCGAAGACCTCCTTGCCGAAGACCACGGCGAAGGCCGTACCCAGCGCGATCATCCACAGCGGCGTCCCCACGGGCATCACCATCGGGATCAACAGACCCGAAACGAGGAAGCCCTCGTTGACTTCGTGGCCGCGCGCCTGCGCGAAAGCGAACTCGATGCCCAGACCCACGACGTACGACACGACGATCATCGGCAGCACTTGCAGGAATCCGAACCAGAAAGCCGCCCAGCCCGTCATGCCCACCTGATAACCCGTGTTGTACATGCCGAACAGCAGGGCCGGAAGCAACGCGACGACCACGACGATCATCGTGCGCTTCATGTCGTTGCAGTCACGGATGTGCGCACCCTTCTGCGTCGTGGTGTTCGGTACGAAAAGGAACGTCTCGAACGCATCGAAGGTCGATGCGAGGAACGAGAGTTTGCCGCCTTCGGAGAAGGTCGGCTTCAACTTGTCTACTAAATTTCTTAATCCGCTCATCGTTAAGCCTCCTTGATCATTAAGTTAATACCGTCGCGGATGATCTGCTGCACCTCGGTCTTCGACGGATCGACGAACTCGCAGAGCGCGAAATCCTCCTCCACGACCTCGTAGATACCGAGGTTCTCCATCTTCTCGATGTCGCCCGCGAGCGTCGCTTTGAGCAGGTGCATCGGATAGATGTCCATCGGCAGGTACTGCTCGTAGAGCCCCGTCACGACGAACGGGCGCTCGCCGCCGTTGAGATTGGTGTCGAGGTTGTAACGCTTCTTGGGGCAGAGCCACGAGAAATAGGCGCGCGACACGGAGAATTTGTTGCAGCGGGGCATCGCCCAACCCAGCAACTCGTACTTGTCGCCCTCGGGAATCAGCGTCAACTGATGCGCATAGTACCCGATATGGCCGTCGAGCGAGGTCTTGACGCCCGTAAGCACATTGCCCGAAATGTAGCGGATGCTCTCCCCTTCGGCCTGCGGTTTGATGTTCCCGCCCACGATCGAACGGATCGAGGCGCCGTCGATGATGCGGCAGTACTGCGGCTGGGCCACTTCCGAACCGGTCACGGCGATCACCTTCGAGCGATCGACCTTGCCCGTCGAGAAGAAACGGCCGATCGTGGCCAGATCCTGCACGTTGACCGTCCAGACCACCTCGCCCTTGTTCACGGGATCGATGTGGTGGATCTGCACGCCGACGTTGCCCGCGGGATGTTTGCCGGCAAAGGCGTGCAACTCGACGCCTTCGAGCGTAGCGGCTTCGCCTTCGGCACCCGCACGGAACGAAACGTGCACTTTGCCTGCCGTGAGTTTCTTCAATACCTCCACGCCCCGCTGCAAGGCGGCCTTTTCGCCCGCGAGCGCGAAGTTGTAGTCCGGCGCCAGCGGCGCCGAGTCGAATGCCGAAACGAAAATCGCTTTGGGCGCATCGTCGGGATCGGCGATAATACCGTAGGGGCGCTGAATAATCATCGTCCACAGGCCGGCCTTCAACAAAAGTCCGACGATCTGGTCGCGGGTCGCACTCGATAGATCGGGAATCGCAAACTCCTCGTATTGCTGTTCGGCATCGGGCTTGACGGTCACGGAGAGCACCTTGCGCTTCTCGCCGCGATTGACCGCCTCGACCGTTCCGCTCACGGGAGAGGTGAACAGCACGCGCTCGTTGTACTTGTTGAAGAACAACGGAGTACCCGCTTTCACCTGATCTCCTGCTTTCACCAGCAACTTCGGAGTTACACCTTCAAAATCGAGCGGCGAAACGGCATACGTGTCGGCCAACGGGGCGTTGACCACCACGGAGGCCGCCTGACCTTCGAGTTTGATGTCGAGACCTTTGTTCAGTTTAATGATTTTCGACATGTGTAAAAGTGTTTGATTAGTGTGATAATTATGAAAAGTTTCTGTTAGTTTTATAACATTGATTTTCCGTGCGCGAAGATACGATTTTTTACCTATTTATTTAAGATTTTTTCAAATATTTTTCGGCCGTCCCGAAAAAACCGGAAAACAGCCCGAAAATTCCTACCTTTGCACCGATGGAAACACCGTTCGTCAATATCCACACCCACCGTCCGACCGGACACGGCATCGAGCCCGCGAGCGTCGGGATACATCCGTGGGAGGCTGCCGAAGGCGATCTTGCGACCGTGCGGGAGCATGTCGGCCCGGCACAGATCGTCGGCGAGATCGGTCTCGACTACCTGCGTCCCGACCGCGAGGCGCAACTGCGGATTTTCGAAGGGCAGCTGCGACTGGCCGAGGCGGCCGGAAAACCCGTCGTACTGCACTGCGTGAAGGCATTCGAGGAGACGATGCGGCTGCTCAAACAGTTCCGCCTGCGGGCCGTCATCTTCCACGGGTTCATCGGTTCGCCCGAACAGGCCGCACGCGCCGTCGCCGCAGGCTACTACCTCTCCTTCGGTCCCCGCTCGCTGCGTTCGCCGCGCACCGTACGGGCACTCGGGAGCATCCCGACGCAGCGGCTTTTCCTCGAAACCGACGACGCTCCCGCGACGATCGAGTCGGTCTACGCAACGGCGGCCCGACTGCTGGGAATGCCGCTCGACCGGCTCAAAGAGACGATTTACAACAACTACCTGCATATTTTCTCCTGAGCGATGGAACGATGGACGGAACGAACCCGGCTGCTGCTGGGCGACGAAAAACTCGGACGGTTGCGCAGTGCGCACGTACTGGTGGTGGGACTGGGCGGCGTGGGGGCCTACGCCGCCGAGATGATCGTACGCGCCGGTGCGGGCCGCCTCACGATCGCCGACGCCGACCGTGTGGCCGAAACCAATATCAACCGGCAGCTGGTCGCTCTGCATTCGACGGTCGGACGCCCCAAGGCCGAAGTTCTCGCCGAGCGGCTGCGCGACATCAACCCCGATTTGCAGCTCACCGTCATCGAGAAATACATCAGGGACGAAGAGACCGACCGGCTGCTCGACGCCGCGCCCTACGATTATGCGGTGGATGCGATCGACACCCTCTCGCCGAAGCTGGCGCTCATCAAGGGCTGCCTCGACCGCGGCATTCCGCTGGTCAGTTCGATGGGCGCCGGCGCGAAGACCGATCCCACGCGCATGGAGATCGCCGACATCGGCCGCACGCACCACTGCCCGCTGGCGCACATGCTGCGCAAACGTCTGCACAAACTCGGCATCCGTACCGGATTCCGCGCCGTCTTCTCGGCCGAACCTGCACGCGAAGGGGCGATGATCCTCTGCGAGGAGCAGAACAAGAAGTCGAACGTCGGAACGATCTCCTACCTGCCCGCGCTCTTCGGCATCGGCTGCGCATCGGTCGTGGTGCGCGACCTGCTGGGCGAAATGGAGGATTCCGGCAAACGGGAAAGCAACGATTAAACCGTTAAAGATATGAAACCGAAGATTGTTTTTCTGGACGAATATTCGCTCGCGGGGCGCGACCTCTCGGCCGTGAAGGCGCTGGGCGACTACACCGGTTACGACATGACTGCGCCCGACGAGGTGGCCGCGCGTTGCGCCGACGCCGAAATCGTCGTCACCAACAAGGTGCGGCTCGACGCTGCAACGATTGCGCAACTGCCGCACCTGCGGCTGATCTGCGTAGCCGCGACGGGCGTGAACAACATCGATCTCGACGCCGCGGCCGAACACGGCGTCGAAGTACGCAATGCCGCAGGCTACTCAACGCATTCGGTGGCCGAAACGACGCTCGGCGCGGCGATCGCCCTGCTGCGCGAATCGGTCTACTACGACGAATTTTTCAAGAGCGGCCGTTACGCCCGCTCGCCGCGCCTGTTCTGTTTCGACCGTCCGATCCGGCAGCTGCACGGGCGCCGTTGGGGTGTCATCGGGCTGGGTGCGATCGGCCGTGAAGTGGCGCGGCTGGCTGCGGCTTTCGGCTGCGAGGTGAGCTACCACTCCACGTCGGGCGTCGCACGCGAGGAGGCCTACCCCGCTCTTCCGCTCGACGAACTGCTCGCATGGGCCGACGTGGTGTCGATCCACTGTCCGCTCAACGCTCACACGCGGGGGTTGATCGGCGCCGAGCAGCTCCGCCGGATGAAACCATCGGCCCTGCTCGTCAACGTCGCCCGCGGCGGCATCGTCGACGAAGCTGCGCTGGCCGAAGCGCTCGACGACGGCCGGATCGCCGGCGCCGCACTCGACGTCTTCTCGTCGGAGCCGGTCAAGGCCGACAACCCCCTGCTCGCCCTGCGCGACCCCTACCGTCTGCTCGCTTCGCCCCACAACGCATGGGCCACGGGCGAAGCGATCGACACGCTCGTGCGCTGCGTAGCCCGCAACATCGAAGCATACCTGAAAAAATAACCCCGTCAACAACAGACGGGAAGCGTCCGGATCGATTTGCGATCCGGACGCTTCCCGTTGCTGGATCATCCTCCGCCTATTTGCAGGCCTTCAACCCGCGGATCACGGCTGCCGAAAATCCGGCCTGCTCCATTTCGTTCAGACCGCGGACGGTGATCCCTCCCGGCGTGGTCACGCGGTCGATCTCGGTTTCGGGATGTTCGCCCCGCTGCAACAGCAGTTCGGCCGCACCGCGGAGCGTCGCGGCGACGATATGCGTCGCCTGCCCTGCCGGGCAACCCAGTTCCACTCCTCCTTCGACCGACGCCCGCACATAGCGCAGAGCGAAGGCGATTCCGCACGAGGCGAGGATCATTCCGGTCTCCAACATCGGCTCGTCGACGAGCATCGCCTCGCCCAGTTCGCGGAAGATTCCCAACACCCGCTCCGTACAAGCCTCGTCCGCACCCCGTGCAGCGACGAAGGTCATGCTCTGCCGCACGGCGATCGCCGTGTTGGGAATCACGCGGAACAACGCCGGTCGCACCGCGCTGTCGGCCGTCATCCACTCGGCGAGCTGCGCCAGCGAAACACCGGCCGCCACCGAAACCACCGACTGCCGGTCGGGAT
>ERZ1504241.655-NODE-655-length-9670-cov-3.091524_pt1 | contig 9670 bp, 8 predicted proteins | sample MGYA00572243_ERZ1504241 | MGnify/ENA primary metagenome ERZ1504241 (study PRJEB39906, sample SAMEA3182114) | gut metagenome | biome: human; feature: gut; material: Stool; isolation source: human stools | place: Canada | collected 2013-06-10 ... | reverse complement strand
GAATTATTTTGCCCGTTATATCGGACTCTCCCGCGGTGAAAATCTTTACCAGATCAAACGGGGGCACAACGGCATCTCCCGGAAACTCGGCGAACGGATCGTCCAGCATTTTCCGCAGATCGACCTGTTGTGGCTGTTGACCGGCAGGGGCCAGATGTTCGTTTCGGGAAGCGAGGACCGCGGCGCGCAGATCCCCTTTTTCAATGCCGATGTCGAAAAGTCGATCCGCGGCGTGGAGCTGTTGAGTCCCGACGGGTACGTCGTGCTGCCGATGGGCGACGATGCCGACTGCGCGCTCTACTATTACGGTCGTGCGATGGGCGATACACTGCCTGCCGGAACGCTGGTTTTTCTGAAAGAGTCCGATGTGGAGTCGGTCATTCCCGGCGGCATGTATGTCGTCGTGACGCGCAAGATCGTGACGTTGCGGCAGCTCCATCTGGAAGCCGGCGCACAGTCGGTACGGCTGACGGCTTCGTGCGAGGCCGGGTTCGACGAAATGGTCGTCAAAAGCAAGGATATACAGAAAATTTATCGGGTAAAAGCACATCTTATCGTCGACTGAGCGACATGCCTTCCGGTTTCGCAAACGGATCGGACTCGGTTGGCCGTCCGCAGCACCATCTCCAATAGCTTCGGGCGAATAACTGTCCGTCGCGACCTGCCTGAGACGCACGAGGTTCGCCCAAAAGCGGCCGCCGTCCCGCACGGCGGCCGGTCGGCATCGGCGGTTGGCGTCGGGACCGCATTCGGGATCGGGCGACGGGATAAAATTGCAGGGAACCATTTTGGACAGCTCCTAATAGGGGCGGGTCTTCTTGTGGAAACGGAATCTTTTCCTTATCTTGGGAGCGCTAAACGCATAGCGCTATGACCGGTTTTGAATCCGTAAGGAGGTCGCCGATGGAACATGCGGTGATCAATTCTATATTGGGCCCAAATTCCCCGAAAAGTCGTCTTATTGATGTATCGTGCCATGAAACAGATGATTGCGATGTGTTTTTTGCAACGACTGCCGTCCGGGATGGGTGGTCTTGGAGACCGGTCCGGCGGTAGATTCAACAAGTAAATGCAAATTAGGCGATGCGTCAAAATAACAGAGGGCGGGGCAGCGGACCGAGTTCCGGAATTCAAGGAAGCCATGCTGCCGACCGGTCGGTCAAACATAGCGGGCAGGTATTTACGCCCGGCTTTTTGGTCAGGAACATGCTGGATTATGCTGGCTATGTCTGCGGTAATATCCTTGAAAAACATATCATCGACAATAGTTGCGGCGCCGGAGCGTTTCTATGCGAAGCCGTCGCCAGATATTGCAACGAGTATGTAGCCAATCACGACGATAACGTCGGACTCAAAGCCGATCTGGAAAGATTTGTACACGGGATAGAACTGGACCCTGTCGTCTGTGCAGATTGTCGTTCCAATTTGGATGGCATTGCAAAGGATTTCGGCGTGGAAAATGTCGGGTGGGACCTCTTAAACACCAATGCACTCTCTGTAACCCGGTATGACGGGCAGATGGATTTTGTCGTCGGGAACCCTCCCTATGTCCGGGTTCATAATCTGGAAGAGGATTACGATGAAGTGAAATCGTTCCGATTCGCCGAGGGCGGTATGACGGATCTCTATCTCGCGTTCTACGAATTGGGATTGCGCATGATCAACGGTACGGGTAAACTCTGTTACATCACGCCGAGTTCCTGGTTGTCGAGCGTGGCTGCGACGAACATGAGAAAATATGTCATGCAGCACCGGACTCTGGCGGGATTGATCGATTTGGGACACCAGCAGGTTTTCGAGAATGTGACGGCTTATACGATGATCGCATTGTTCGACGCGCGGCACCAGGCCGACGGGGTCGAATATTACACCTATTCGGCAGCGGATTCGGACAAAGTCTATGTCGATACGATAACCTATGGGGAGATGTCTATCGGCGATAGTTTCTACGTCGCTTCGAAAGAGGACTTATCGTTGTTGAGGGTCGTCAAAACGGCCTCCGTGCCCCGTTACGTCCGGGTGAAAAACGGGTTTGCCACACTCGCGGACAAGGTTTTTATTTCGAACGTCTCCTTCGACGCGCTCACGATTCCGGTCTTGAAGGCTTCGACAGGGAAATGGTACAAGGCGTTTTTTCCATACGATGCCGCAGGGAAACCGCTCTCGCGAGAAGCGGTCTTTTCGCATCCGGATGTTGCGGACTATCTGAACAGGAACAAGAAGGAGTTGCTGAAAAAGCATACCGAGCGTGAAAATCCGGATTGGTATCTCTACGGACGAACGCAGGCCATCCGAGATGTTTTCGAAAGGAAATATTCCATCAATTCCATCATTAAGGATGTGTCGAGCATCCGGTTGATCGATGTCCCTGCCGGTTCGGGTCTGTACAGCGGGCTCTATATTCTGAGCAGAGTTCCCTATGACGTGTTGAAATCGGCCGTTGAATCGAAAGATTTTATCGATTATCTGGCGATGTTGAAGAATTACAAGAGCGGCGGTTACTACACGTATGGTTCCAAAGATTTGGAGCAGTATCTGAATTATAAAATAGCATGTCATGAAAGAGCAACCGATTTCATTCCCGTTGACGAACGCTGAATTTTTGAAGGTGATATCCAACTCGTTCTGCCGGTTCCTGCGGGTGAAAACGTCGAGGAGTCCGGAAAAGCTCAAGCCTCTTCACGGTGCGATCGCAGCCGATCTGTCCCGGCGGTTGGGCGAAGGCTATCATATCTGTTCGCAGGGATTCGGCCTCGGAAAAGAGTTCACCGTTCGGGGAAGATATGTCCCTAAAAGAGTGGATATAACGATTTTCAAACAAGATAAGGTCGCCGCGGGCGTCGCCGTCAAGTTCGTCATGCAGAACTATTCTCAGAACTCGAACAACTATTTCGAGAACATGCTCGGCGAAACCGCGAATATCAGGGCGGCGGGCTATCCTTATTTCCAGATTTTCATCATTCAGGATCAACTGCCTTATTATCGGAGGGACACCCATAAGACCATCCAACGGTGGGAGACCTTTACGAAGCGGAATGCTTCCAAATACATCTGCCTTTCGAGGGACGATGCGAATGTTTTCTATCACACGCCCAACAAGACGCTGATCTATGTGGTGCATCTTCCCGAAAATCGGGCCTTGCGAACTAAGGATGAATACATGGGCTATTATCGAAATCAGGATTGTTCGGTCATGCTGTCGGAGGTTGAGTTCGGTCCGATGGAGCCGGGAGTCATCTTGAATGACTATGAAACGTTCATCGAAAAAGTTTACCATACGATCCTGGCGCAATAGTTGTCTTCCTCGCCGGACTTATGGCGCAAAACCTGAATTGTTAGGCAATTGTCGGTTCGTCCTGCGATTCCGGACGGTGTGAATCCGAAACGATTCGTCCCGCTGGGGGAGTTGTTTCCTCCCTTCGGGTTTGGGTGTTTGAAAAATTATGCTTAACTTTAACAATCCATTTAAATTTAAGTATTGACGATCGTATGTTTTCCGGAATCATAGAGCAGACGGCGACCGTGGTGGCCGTCCGCAGCGAACGACAGAACAAGCATTTTACCCTGCGCACCGATTTCTGCCGCGAATTGAAGATCGACCAGAGCATCGCCCACAACGGCGTGTGCCTGACCGTCGTAGACCTTACGGAGGATACCTACACGGTGACGGCCATGAAGGAGACGCTGCTGCGCAGCAACCTGGGGGCGTTGCAGGTCGGTGATCTGGTCAACGTCGAGCGGTCGATGAAACCCGATGCGCTGCTCGACGGGCATATCGTGCAGGGGCATGTGGATCAGACGGCCGTCTGCACGGCGGTCGAGGATGCCGAGGGAAGTTGGTATTTCACCTTCCGCTACGAACCCCAGGGCGACAACTGTACGGTCGAGAAGGGGTCGGTGGCCGTCAACGGAGTGAGTCTCACGGTATGCGATTCGCGCGACGACGGTTTCCGTGTGGCGATCATTCCTTATACCTATGAGCATACCAATTTCTGCCGCATCGGGGTCGGTTCGGTGGTGAATCTCGAATTCGACATCGTGGGCAAGTACATCGCCCGCCTGATGTGCAATTACATGAAGCGTTGACGCACGGTCGTCCTTCGACGGGGCGGCGTGCGGATTTGTCTCACCTTTAATTTTTGTTACGATGAACATCAAGACGAAAGAGGCCTCCTCGCTGTTGGTTGCGGTGCTGGCGGCGGCGATCGTCGCTCTGGCGACGGCATTGGCCCATGTGGCGTGGTGGGTCGTTTTGTGCGTGGCGGTCGGGACGTTCCTGATCGTGGCGCTGTTCGCCCTCTTTGTGATCCGTAAATATGTGGCTTACAAGCTAAAACCGATCTATTCGATCGTCTTTTCGCGCAACGTGCATACGCACGAGATTCTTGACGAGTTGAAGGACAAGCACGTGGAGAGCATCTCCGAAGAGTTGTCGGCATGGGCCGAGACCAGCGACATGGAGATCGCCCGCCTGAAAGAGACGGAGAAGTTCCGCAAGGAGTATCTCGGCAATGTGGCGCATGAATTGAAAACCCCGATTTTCAATATTCAGGGGTATATTTCGACGCTGCTCGACGGCGGACTGGAAGACGAACTCATCAACCGCAAGTATCTCGAACGTACGGAAAAGAGCATCGACCGGCTGATCAATATCGTCAACGACCTCGACACGATCTCCAAACTCGAAAGCGACATGACGCGGCTCAAAATGGAGCCGTTCGACGTCGTGGCGCTCACGAAGGAGATTGCCGACCAGTTGGAGATGAAGGCCGGCGAGCGGCACATCAAACTGCTGGTGAAGGGGGCCGAAGATCTGCCGTCGCCCTTCTGGGTCCTGGCCGACAAGCACTATGTAGGGCAGGTGATGGTCAACCTGCTGACCAACTCGATCTGCTACGGCCGCGAGGGCGGCCAGACGCGCGTGCGTTTCCGCGACATGCTCGACAAGATCCTGATCGAGGTCGAGGACTCGGGCGTCGGCATCGCCAAGGAGGATATCCCGCGTGTCTTCGAACGGTTCTACCGCACCGACAAGGGCCGGTCACGCGAACACGGCGGCACGGGGCTGGGGCTGGCGATCGTCAAACATATCGTCGAAGCGCACGGCGAGCATATCACGCTGCGCAGCGAAGTGAGCGTGGGCAGCACCTTCTCCTTCACGCTCAAGAAGGCGGACCCGAACGAAATCAAGTAAACCAATTTCGATAAAATGGTATTCAATCCGTTGTACATCGTATGGAATTTCAACCCGGTGCTCTTCTCCGTCGGTGGGTTGGATATCCGTTACTATGGGCTGATGTGGGCGCTGGCGATTCTCGTCGGCGCCAAGTTCTTCGATAATTTCTGCAAGCGCGAGGGGCTTCCTTCGTCGGTTTCGGAGTCGATTTTCATTTACGGCACGCTGGCTACGATCATCGGTTCGCGGCTGGGTCACTGCCTTTTTTACGAGCCGCAGCACTATCTTGCGCATCCGCTGGCGATCATCACCGAAATCCGTAACGGCGGTATGGCGAGCCACGGTGCGGCCGTGGGGCTTCTGATCGGGTTGTGGCTCTTTTCGCGCCGGAACAAACTGCCTTACATCTGGTCGCTCGACCGCATCATGATCCCTGTGGCGATCGGCGGTGCGGCGGTGCGTTTCGGCAATCTGTTCAATTCGGAGATCGTCGGCAGTGTGACCGATATGCCGTGGGGCTTCAAGTTCGTGCGTCTCTACCGCGACCTGCCGCTCGACGCGGTTCCCGTGCAGCATCCCACGCAATTGTACGAAGCGTTGTGCTATGTGGCGACGTTCGGGGTGCTGTGGTGGCTCTATTACCGCCGCGACACGGGTGTCCGCCGGCCGGGGTTGTTGTTCGGCGTGGGGCTTATCGGCGTCTTCCTGACACGCTTTTTCATCGAGTTCATCAAGGAGGATCAGGAGGCCTTCGAGCAGGGAATGCTGCTCAACATGGGGCAGTTGTTGAGTATCCCCTTCATCCTTTTCGGAATTTATATGATCTGGCGGGCGTTGTCGCGCCCTGCCGTCGAGGCGAAGCCCGCTTCGCCCGGCCGTAAAACGAAACCTGCGCGGAAATAGCCTTTTCGCCGAAACAGAGAACACCATGGTCGCAGAGGTAAATAAGATCATTGCCGGTGAGCTGCTGAATCACCGTTCCGTCGTAATTCCCGGTGTAGGTACGCTCTATGTGGCGCATCGCGGTGCGCGCCGCCTGTCGCGGCAGAAGATCGCGGCGCCCCGCAACGAAATCGATTTCCGCCCGTCGGAAGAGGGCGTTTCGCTCGTGGAATTGATCCGCCGCGCCGCAGGGTGCGACGAAGCGCAGGCGCAGGCCATTTTCGGGTGTTGGCTGACTAAGACGCGCGAGGGCGAGGTATTGACGCTCGAAGGGATCGGAATCCTGCGCCACCGTGCGTTTACCTCCGAACCGGCGTTCGCCGCGCAAATGAATCCGGCCGGCGAGGAGGTCGTGACCTTGCAGCCCCGTATGAATCGGGCCGTGGTGGCGATCGCCGTTGCTGCGATTGTCGTGGCTGTCGCCGTGTTCGGTTATATCGAGTTCGCCCCGAAATCCGGATCGCGTTTCGCGGCGCAGGAGTCGAACGTCGAGAGGCCGAAAGCCGCTTCCGGATCGGCGGAGGACGGCGTTTCGGCCGCTGCCGTTGCGACGGGGGGCGAACGGAGTACGGAAGAATCGGCGGCCGGACCGGACGAAGCTGCCGGCCCTGACCGGCCGGCCGGCGCCACGCCGTCTGCCGAAATTCCGCAGACGGCGTCTGCACAACCGACCGTCGCCACGGCATCAACCGAAGTCCCGCAGACGACATCCGCACGACCGGCCGCCGTACCGCAGCCTGCCTCCGAACGGATGCAGTCGGGGTGGTGTTACGTGGTTTTCGGTGTATTTTCGACCGAGGAGAACGCTGCGCGGTGCCGCGAGCAGTTGTTGCGCGAGGCGCCGTCGCTGGCTGTCGGGGTCTATCCCTTCGGTGCGAAGTACATGGTCTCGCCCTTCGCCGCGCAGGATCGCGGCGTCTGCGAGCGTTTCGCGCGGGAACACCGTTCGGCGTGGCCCGACTTGTGGATTTACGCGAAAAAATGAGTTCTCCCGCTTCGTTGGTAACCCGTGCTGTCGATGCGTTCTACTGGCGTCGGCTGGAAGGGGTCGTCTCGCGGCAGTTGTTCCGCTACGCCTTTTGCGGCGGGATGAATCTGGCGCTGGATGCGGTGTGGTATTTCGTGATCTATCACTTTCTGATCGGTGAAGGGCGGATGATCGATCTTGGCTTCGTCTACATGTCTGCCCCGATCGCGTCGCTGTTCCTCGTCTTTCCGATTACCTTTTTCACCGGTTTCTGGCTCAATCGCAACGTGGCGTTCCGTGCGTCGCCGCTCGGCACGCGCACGCAACTGCTGCGCTATGCGTTGTCGGTCGCCGGAGCGATCCTGCTCAACTATCTATGCATGAAACTGTTCGTGGAGGTCGTCGGTATCTGGCCTACGCCCGCGAAACTCGCGACCTCTCTCCTTTCGGCCGCATACAGTTTTCTTGCGGCACGGTATTTCACCTTTCGCGGGGCGATCGAGGATTGAGTCTTGAGAAAATAATCCATTACGGAATGCTCCGAAGGAGCTGTCTGCGATCGTCAATTGTTATTATGAGAATATCGATCCTTCGCCGGAATTGACCGAGGAGGAGAAGCAATGTATCTATATCGGCTTGACCGTTGCGGCATACAGTGCGAAATATTGGGAGTGCTATGAGTGAGAATATAGGTAAATGGGCGCGAAAACTCGATCTCGCCTTCAACGATATATGGGTGCTGCGATTCGCAACGGTCGGTGCGTTGTGCGTGGCGGTGCTGTTTCTTCTGCCCGCTTCTTCGCTGCTTGCCGATGTGGTGTCGTGGGGGTGCATGGTTCCCGTTACGGCTTTGATCGTGCGTTTCATCTATTTGCTGCGGCTGCCCTGCGGACGATGGAAGAGGCTGCCGATCGACAAACGGCAGGTTCGCCGCTGGAACCGCTGGAACAATGCGGCGTTCGCCGTTTTTTTCGCTGTTTTGCTCGTTCGGGTATTGTTCCGTATTTTCGGTAGATAACATTTCGGAATGCGACGGGAGGATGTCTCCGGAAAAGGACATCCTCCCGTTTTCTATTCTCCTTCTTTGTGAGAGGGCGGATTAAGGCCCGCTTGCGGTTTCAGCGGTTGCGGTTCTCCTCGCGCAGCTTCTGCAACTCGTACATGCGGTCGCGGTACTTCGCCGCGGCGAGGAAATCGAGCGATTTGGCGGCACGTTCCATATCCTCCTTCGCCTTTGCGATCAGCGTGTCGAGGTTTTCGCCTGCCACGTAGGTTCCCTGTACGTCGGCGGCCTGCATGTAGCGATCCTCCGCCGGCAGGTAGAAGGCCGGCGTCGCCTCCTGGATCTTTTCGCCCTGGGAAGCCAGCAGCGTGCTCTGTCCCGTGCCGCTGCGCTGCGCCTGCCGCGGCAGCATTTCGTGCTCCATGTTGTAGCGCACCTGCTTTTCGCGGCGGCGGTTGCTCTCGACGATGGCGTAGCGCATCGAGTCGGTGCAGTGGTCGGCGTAGAGGATCACATTGCCGTTGGCGTGGCGTGCGGCGCGTCCCGCGATCTGGGTGATCGACCGCACGTTGCGCAGGAACCCCTCCTTGTCGGCGTCGAGAATGGCGACGAGCCCCACCTCCGGCAGGTCCAGCCCTTCGCGCAGCAGGTTGACGCCGATCAGCACGTCGAACATGCCGGCGCGCAGGTCTTCGAGGATCTGGATACGTTCCAGCGTGTCGATGTCCGAATGGATGTAGCGGTTGCGCACGCCGATGCGGTCGAAATATTTCGACAGCTCCTCGGCCATGCGTTTGGTGATGGTGGTGATGAGCACCTTGTCCTCGACGCGCACCCGCTTGTCGATCTCTTCGAGCAGGTCGTCGATCTGGTTCTCCGTGACGCGCACTTCGAGCGGCGGATCGACCAGCCCCGTAGGGCGGATCAGCTGCTCGACCACTACGCCTTCGCTCTTCATGAGCTCGTAGTCGGCGGGTGTGGCGCTGATGTAGACCGTCGTGCCCATCATCTGCTCGAACTCCTCGAAGCGCAGCGGGCGGTTATCCTTCGCCGCCGGCAGACGGAATCCGTACTCCACGAGATTTTCCTTGCGGGCCCGGTCTCCGCCGAACATGCCGTGTACCTGCGGCAGCGTCACGTGGCTCTCGTCGATGAGCAGCAGATAGTCCTTCGGGAAGTAGTCGAGCAGGCAGAAGGGGCGCGTTCCGGCGGCGCGCCCGTCGAGGTAGCGCGAGTAGTTCTCGATGCCGGGACAGTAGCCCAGCTCCTTGATCATCTCCAGATCGTATTCCACGCGCTGCTTGATGCGCTGCGCTTCCATCGTCCTCCCTTCGCGTTCGAAGAACTCGATCTGCTTGCCCAGATCGAGGTAGATCTGCTGCACGGCAGCGTTGATACGCTCCTTCGTGGTGACGAAGAGACGTGCGGGGTAGATCGTCAGCGTGTCGATCGTCTGGATGCGGGCGCCCGTCGCGGGATCGACGATCCAGATCGCTTCGATTTCGTTGTCGTAGAACATCACGCGGTAGCACTGGCTGCCGAATTCGCCGAAGGCCGCCATGATGTCCACCGTGTCGCCGTT
>ERZ1504241.648-NODE-648-length-9732-cov-3.123902_pt1 | contig 9732 bp, 7 predicted proteins | sample MGYA00572243_ERZ1504241 | MGnify/ENA primary metagenome ERZ1504241 (study PRJEB39906, sample SAMEA3182114) | gut metagenome | biome: human; feature: gut; material: Stool; isolation source: human stools | place: Canada | collected 2013-06-10 ... | reverse complement strand
TCCTGATCCTGCACCATAACGAGCGCAACATTGCCAGCGCTATAACTTGGGTTGTCTGCTTGGCAATTCAAGTATCGCAGATACGTTTCCGGGTCGCTGGTGATCTGAACGATGCCCGCGTCCTGCATAGCGTTTGTGTTTTCTCGGTCGGCCTGTCGCTGCGCCTGCCAGAGTTCCGCGCTTTGATTTTTCTCATTGATAATACTGCCTAAGTTTGCGATAATACTCACTCCTTATCTGATATGCTCCAGCTCGCGCTGGGGTTTCGGTCTGGTTCGCTCTGCGGCGGCACGCAATGCCGCCAACACGCTCTTCGCAATTCGCCGTCACCGCATGGAGTTGATTACCAGCGAGGCGGGAGAGCATGTCTTCGGCGCCGGCCTGCAAGCCGCATTGGCGGAGCTGGACCGGCAGGAGCAGGCCTATACCGAATTGTTCCTCGGCAAGCGGGTGACGACGACCTCCGTCGAACGGATCACCGTCGTGCCCGATGCCGGCAAGCAGAAATACATCCTCTGCCGCTTTTCGCCCGATCGGGGGCTGCTGCCCGGCAACGACCTGACGGGCGACGTGGTGCTGTTGCAGCTCGACAAGGAGAGCGACGGTTCGTTCACCCTTACGCCCGCTTCGCCCAAGGCGGCGCGCACGGCGACCTACCGCGTGGCGGCCGACGTGGTCTGCACGGTCTATTGCGGGACGGAGGAGCTGACGCGCGCTACGCTGCCGCTCTTCGAATTCGGCCGCGACGTGGAACTGGCGCTTCCGTCCAAGAAATGACGAACCATACGGCACGCATGGCGGCGCTGCTCGGCGAGCTGCGCCGCGAGATGAACGGCGCGGTGGCCGAGTCGATGCAGCGCGGCGAGGGCGGCTACGGCCTCAACTACGGCGTCAGTATCCCTGCGATCCGCGCGATCGCCGGTCGGGTAGGGACGGATCATGCGTTCGCGCGATTCCTTTACCGGCAGGATGTCCGCGAACTGCGGATGGCTGCGCTGACGATCGCCGATCCCGTTTCGGTGACGCCGGACAATGTCGACGAGTGGTTCGTCGGGCGGATGCCGGAGGAGTTGATCGAAGAGCTGGCGCTGCGTTTGCTGAGCCGCTGCGGCCGTCCCGTACTGGATACGCTGTGCGGGCGATGGCTGCGGGCTGGAAGCGGTGCCGAACGCTATGCGGCGCTGATGGCGCTGGCGCGTGCGCGGGTGCAGGAGTTCGACGCGGCGGCGGTCGTCGAGGCCGTGCCCGATGCGGTGGCCGCCTGTCCCGACGATCTGCGACTGGCGCGCGGTGCGGCGGCATTCGTTCAGTCGGCGTCGGCCCGTATCGCACCGGAGCGGCTCGCACGGATGATCGAGCGGCTTCCCGACTCGCGCGGCGGTGCCTATCTGCGCGACGAGCTGGCGTGGATGATTCTTTGACGGGATGGCCGCACTACCGTGCGGGGAGGGCCGAAATACAGGGGGCAGAACGAAGTTCGTTCCGCCCCTCGCTTCGTTCGTGCGTTACTCCTCCGCGCCGGAGGAGCGGAATGCCATCGGCGAGAGACCGACGTATTGCTTGAAATAGCGGCCGAAGAAGGACTGGTTGGAGAATCCCAGCGTTTCGGCGATCTCCTTGATGCTCGGATCGGGATCGGAGAGCAGCTTCTTCGCCTCGGCGATAATGAACATCATGATCCATTGCAGGGCGTTGCGGCCCGATTTTTCCCGGACGATCGTGGAGAAATAGCGCGGGGTGAGGCACTGCTCCGCGGCGTAGAACGAAACGCTGTGGTGCGTGCGGAAATTCTGGGAGAGCGAGAAGATGAAACTCTGGAAAATCCGGTCCTTGCGATCCTGTTTGAGCGGCTGGATCGGATGGTTGAAAAAGTAGGCCTCGGCGATTTCGCAGCAGAGCGCCTTGCCGAGCGACGAGAGCAGTTGGTTGTAGATGAGACGGTTATTCTCATTCGTGCTGCGAGAGCCCTGTGACCGTTCGCGGCGCCAGATCAGTTCGATCAGTTCTTCGATGCGCCGGCGCTGCTCGTCGTTGAGCGAGATGCAGGGATTTTCCCGCATGTAGAGGTGGTTCTGCGTGTTGGAGATCGAGTTGGCCAGCGTGAAGACGAAATCGAAGTCCGCCACGCCCACCGTGCCGTGCAGATCGTCGCTGAGCATACGGATATAGGTCTTGGAGAGGGGCGGGTAGATATAGATGTCGCCCCGGTGAATTTCGAAAGCGCGGTTGCCCAACACCAGGCTCATCTCTCCCTGGGTGCAGTAGAAAAATCCGCTTTTGGCGAGTTGAACGACCGGCCCCAGTGCTTCGACAGTCTGCTTGTCGGCATGGAACAATCCGATGGAAGGAGTAACAGGTGTGTCCATTTTTGTTTCAATTTCGTGCAAAATAACGAATAATCCGGTTCATATCGACCGATTTTTTGCTTATTTTTACGAAAATCGTACGGATCGGACAATGCTGCATCCATATCATTCTTTTCGATGGATGCGCGCTTCGGTACATTTGCATCAAATTCAGTGAGGTATGAAAAGACGAAATCAATTCATGGGGATGGTCTGCCTGCTCGCCTGTTGTTGCGGCTGTTCGGGCCGGCCGGAGGGTGCGGTGCGGCTGCCTATCGTACGCATCGATACCGTGGGTGTCTACGGTACGCCGCGGACGGTGCAGTTTCCCGGCTGCGTCAGGGCGGCGCAGGAGGTCAATGCGGCGTTCAAGGTCGGCGGGACGCTCCGAACGATTTTCGCCGAAGAGGGGGAGTTCGTCCGGCGCGGGGCGCCGCTCGCGGCGCTCGATGCTCGCGATTACCGGCTTCAAGCCGAAGCCGCCGAGGCCGAGTACAAGCGCGTCAAGGCCGAAGCGGAGCGCGTAATGGCGCTCTATGCCGACGGAGCAGCTACGCCCGACGCCTACGACAAGGCGCGTTACGGACTGCAACAGATCACGGCCAAATACGAAAACAGTCGGAACCAGCTCGCCGATACCGAGATCCGTATGCCTTTCGACGGGTATGTGCAGAAACGGCTGTTCGACCCTTCGACCGTCGTCGGGGCAGGAATGCCCGTGCTGACCGTCGTGTCGGCGGAGGCTCCCGAAATCGAGATCAATATCCCCGGCTCGGAGTATGTCCGCCGCAGCGAATTCGACGGCTTCGAGGCGGCCTTCGACTTCTGGCCCGGCAAGCGGATTCCGCTGCGGCTGCGGAGCATCAGCCCGAAGGCCAACGCCAACCAGCTCTATACGCTGCGGCTGGGCGTTCCGGCCGATTTGCGGCCGCTCCCGTCGCCGGGTATGAATACGATGGTGACCATCGTATGCCGGCCTTCGGGGGCTGCGCAGGTGGCCGTGCCGGCCGTCGCGCTCTTCGACGACGGCGACCGGACGTGCGTCTGGATCTGCCGGGAGGACAGTACGGTCGTGAGCCGCGAGGTACGGGTCGAGCGGTTGCAGACCGGCGGCGAAGCGGTCGTCGGAGCGGGACTTGCGGCCGGCGAGCGGATCGTCACGTCGGGCGTGCACCGGCTGCGTGAAGGCGAGAAGGTGGCGCCCCTGCCGGGTGTGACGAAAACAAACGTGGGAGGATTGTTATGATCGATTTCGGGAAATGGGCTTTCGCCAATCGGAAGCTCGTCTATTTCGTCGTCGCCGTCCTTCTGGTCGGCGGCATCCTTTCGGCCTATGACATGTCGAAGCTCGAAGACCCCGAAATCAAGGTCAAGCTGGCGATGGTCATAGCGACGCGCCCCGGCGCTTCGGCGCATGAAATGGAGTTGGAGGTGACCGATCCGTTGGAGAAGAACATCCGCACCATGGGCGAGGTGGAGAGCGTGACCAGCTCGTCGTTCAACGATCTGGCGATTTTGGAGGTGGAGTTGAAAAGCACGGTGCGCGACGCCGACGTCGAACAGTGCTGGGACATGCTGCGCCGCAAGGCTTCCGACGTCCAGCGGCGATTGCCGTCGGGAACGTCGGTCGTCGTGCAGGACGACTTCGGACTGGTCTACGGAATGCTCTATGCGCTCACGGGCGACGGTCTTACGGAGCGGCAGCTGTCGGATTATGCCGGCCTGCTCAAACGCGAGCTGGGCGATCTGGACGGTGTGGCGCGTGTCGAGATCTACGGCGAACGCGAAGAGTGCATCGACATTTCGATCCTGCCCGAAAAGATGGCGATGCTCGGCGTCAGTCCGGCCGAGGCGCTGGCGACGCTCAACGGGCAGAACAACGTCTACTATGCCGGATATTACGACAACGGGCCCGACCGCATCCGCGTGGCCGTCGCCGACAAGTTCCGCGCCGTGAAGGAGATCGAGAGCATGGTCATCCAGGGGCACGAGGACGACCAGCTGCGGTTGTGCGACATCGCGCGCGTGGAGCACGGCTACGCCGAACCCGTGCGCAACGAGATGTCCTACGAGGGCCAGCGTGCGCTCGGCATCGCCGTCGCGGCGGCTTCGGGCAGCGACATCGTCAAGGTCGGGGCCGAGGTGGAACGCTGTCTGGCCGAGTTGCAGGCCGAGCGCTTCCCTGCGGGAGTCGCCTGCCACAAGATTTTCTACCAGCCCGAGCGGGTCAAGGATGCGCTGGGGACGTTTCTGATAAACCTGATCGAGTCGGTGGTGATCGTCGTGGCCATTCTGATGCTTACGATGGGTTTCCGCAGCGGAATGATCATCGGCATCAGTCTGGTGGTGACCGTCGTGGGATCGTTCCTGATTCTGGGGATGGCCGACGGAACGATGCAGCGCGTGTCGCTGGCGGCGTTCATCCTGGCCATGGGAATGCTGGTCGACAATGCCATCGTGATCGTGGACGGCATCCTGATCGACCTGAAACTCGGGAAACCGCGCCGCGAGGCGATGACGGCCATCGGCCGGAAGACGGCGATGCCGCTGCTGGGCGCGACGCTGATCGCCATCCTTTCGTTCCTGCCGATCTTCCTCTCGCCCGATACGGCGGGTGTCTACGTGCGCGATCTGTTCATCGTGCTGGCCGTGTCGCTGCTGCTGAGCTGGGTGCTGGCGCTGGTGCATGTGCCGCTCATGGCCGACGCTTGGCTCGGTCAGCCTGCCGCTCCGGCCGGCGGCGCGACGCTCTACGACAGCGCCGTCTACCGCTGGCTGCGTGCGGCGCTCGGCTTCGGCCTGCGGCATCGCTGGTCGTCGATCGCCGTGGCGCTCGTGCTGGTGGGGCTGAGCGTCTGGGGCTACGGTTACATGCGTCAGGGCTTCTTCCCCGATATGGTCTACGACCAGCTCTATATGGAGTACAAACTGCCCGAGGGGACGAATTCGACCCGCGTGAAGGCCGATTTGGAGGAGATCCGCCGTTATTTGAAGAGCCGTCCGGAGATCCGCTCGGTGGCCGCTTCGATCGGCGGCACGCCGGCGCGCTACAATCTGGTGCGCAGCATCGCCACGCCGTCGCTTTCGTACGGCGAGCTGATTATCGATTTCGAGTCTCCGGAGGCGCTGGAACGCAATATCGACGACATCCAGCAGACGCTTTCGGATCGCTATCCCGATGCCTACGTCAAGTTGAAGCGCTACAACCTGATGTTCAAGAAGTACCCGATCGAGGTGCAGTTCACGGGGCCCGATCCGGCCGTGCTGCACCGGTTGGCCGACAGTGCGCGCTGCATCATGGAGCGTACGCCCGAGGTGTGTCTGATCACGACCGACTGGGAGCCGCGCATTCCGGTGCTGAACATCGACTACGACCAGTCGGCCGCACGGCGCATGGGGTTGAGCCGGCAGGATATCGCCGTCTCGATGCTGTCGGCTGCGGGCGGTATTCCTGTCGGGGCTTTCTACGAGGGGACGCACAAGAATACGATCTATCTCAAATGTACGGAGGCCGACGGGAAGCCGGTCGACAACCTGGAAAACGTGCCGGTCTTCCCGATGATGCCCAATCTGGCGGGGTTGTTCGACGAGGAGCTGCTCCTCAAACTCAAATCGGGAGCGATCGACCGCAGCGAGTTGCTGGAATCCGTCCTGCATACCGTGCCGCTGAAACAGGTGAGCCGCGGCGTACAGGTCGAGTGGGAGGATCCCGTCGTTCCGCGCTACAACGGTCAGCGTGCCCAGCGGGTAATGTGCTCGCCTGCGCCCGGCATCGAGACCGAGGCGGCGCGGCTGGCTGTCGCCGAACGAATCGAGGCGATTCCGCTTCCGTCCGGATACGCACTGTCGTGGGAGGGTGAGAAGGGCGCCAGCGACGAGACGATGCGCTACCTTTTCAAGAACGTGCCGCTCGGCGTCGTGCTGATGATCGCCATCCTGATCCTGCTCTTCGGCGACTACCGCAAGCCGGCCGTTATTCTCTGCTGCATTCCGCTGCTGGGCATCGGCGTGGTGGGGGCGATGCTGCTTACGGGCAAGGTCTTCACCTTCTGCGCCATTGTCGGCGCACTGGGGCTCGTGGGCATGATGATGAAGAACTGCATCGTGCTCATGGACGAGATCGGCGCGCAGATCGCCGCCGGCGCCGATCCCGCCTCGGCGCTCGTTTCCAGTTCGGAAAGCCGTCTGCGGCCGGTGATGATGGCTTCACTCACGACCATTCTGGGCATGATTCCGCTGCTCGGCGACGCCATGTTCGGGTCGATGGCCGCGACGATCATGGGCGGACTGCTGTTCAGCACCTTCGCCACGCTCTTCTTCGTGCCGATTCTCTATGCGTTGTTCTTTAAAATCAGAATAGATCGATGAAACGTCTTCTTATCATACTCATGCTCGCGGGATTGCCTTGCGCACCCTTCGCGCAGACGCGGCTGACGCTTGATGCCTGCATCGAGCAGGCCGAGGCGAACAACAAGGCGCTGGCGGCGGCCGACCGGCAGTTGGCGGCGGCACAGTTCGACTTCCGCAGCGCACGGGCCAATTTCTTTCCTTCGTTCTCGGCGACGGGGACGGGGCTCTATTCGACGGCCGACGGCGGGCTGGACATCGCCGGCGGCGCGTTGCCCGTGCTGGGTGTCGACGGGATGCCCACGGGCGGTACGGCGCTCTTCCCCGGCCTGAACCTCGCCTACGAGGTGGGTTGGGTCTACGGCGGCGGCATAACGCTCGAACAGCCCCTCTACATGGGCGGCAAGGTGCGCACGGGTTATCGCATGGCGCGGATCGGCAGTGAAATGGCGGAGCAGAACCGGCGGTTGACCCGATCGGAGGTGATCGTCTCGACGTCGCGGGCCTACGCTTCGGTGATCCGTGCGCGTGAGATGCGGCAGGTGGCCGAACGTTACCATGCGCTGCTCACGGAGTTGCTGCGTTCGGTCGAGAGTGCACGCAAGCATGGCCTCAAACCGCAGAACGACGTGTTGAAGGTGCGGGTGAAACTCAACGAGAGCGAATTGAACCTGCGGCGGACGGAGAATGCGCTGCGGCTGGCGACGATGAATCTCTGCCACCTGATCGGCCGTCCGCTGACCGACCGGATCGAGGTGGCGGACGATCTGCCCGACCTGCCGTCGACGCCGGTGCCCGCCGCCGACCTTATGGCGCGTCCCGAATACCGGCTTCTCGACCGGAAGGCCGAGCTGGCGCGCGAACAGTTGCGCCTGGCGCGCAGCGAGCGGTTGCCGCAGGTGGGGCTGGTGGGCAATTACGGCTACCTGCACGGCGTCGAACTGAACGGACAGAACTTGTTGGGCGGCTGGGCCTTCACGGCCGGCGTGCAGGTGTCGGTGCCGATCTTCCACTTCGGCGGCCGCTCGAACAAGGTACGGTCGGCACGAGCACGGTTCGAGCAGGCGCAGGCGGAGCGTCTCGACGGCGGCGAGCTGCTGCAACTCGAAGCGACGCAGGCAGCGAACAACCTCGACGAAGCGCAGCTCGAAATCCGGCTGGCCGAGTCGTCGCTCGCCGCGGCCGACGAGAACCTGCGGCTGAGCCGCCGCCAGTACGAGGCCGGCGTGGAGACGCTGTCGGATCATCTCGAAGCGCAGGCCATGTGGCAGCAGGCGCACCGGACGGAGGTCGAGGCGCGTATCGACGGTTATCTGCGTTGGTTGGAATACCGCAAGGCGGCGGGGTTGCTCGATTGAGCGGGGTGTCTTTCACGAAAAACGCAGCGGTCGGTAGATCCGGCCGCTGCGTTCGTTTTTGTTACTCCTCGTTGATGAAGAGCGCCCGGGGCAGCTGGTCGATGCTGTTGATCGCCACCACCTCGATGCCTTTGGGGCGTTTGGCGCCTTTGGGGAGGTAGCCCGAGACGACGATGCGGCGGAAGCCCAGCCGCGCCGCCTCGCTGATGCGCTGCTCGGTGCGGGGGGCGGGGCGCACCTCGCCCGAAAGCCCGACTTCGCCCGCGCAGCAGATGCCCTCGCCGATCGGACGGTCGTAGTACGACGAAATTACGGCGGCGATGATGGCCAGATCCAGCCCCGGATCGGCGACCTTGAAGCCGCCCGCGAAGTTGAGGAAGACGTCCTTGGTGTACATCTTCATCCCCACGCGCTTCTCCAACACGGCCAGTAGCATCGACATGCGTTTGTAGTCGAAGCCCGTGGCCGTGCGCTGGGGCGTGCCGTAGGCGGCGTTCGAGACGAGCGCCTGCACCTCGATCAGGTAGGGGCGTATACCGTCGACCGAGGCGCCGACGGCGATGCCGCTCAGCGGTGCGTCGTAGTGCGTGAGCAGGATTTCGGAGGGGTTGCCCACCGGCCGCAGGCCGGCGTCGAGCATCTCGAAGACGCCGATCTCGAACGTCGCGCCGAAACGGTTCTTTATGCCGCGCAGGATGCGGTAAACCTGATTGTTGTCGCCCTCGAACTGCAACACCACGTCGACGATGTGTTCCAGAATCTTCGGGCCGGCGATGGCGCCCTCCTTGGTGATGTGGCCGATGATGAAGATCGAGGTGCCCGATCCCTTGGCGTATTTGAGCAGCGTGGCGGCGCATTCGCGGATCTGCGACACGCTGCCGGCCGACGACTCGACCAGATCGGTGTAGATCGTCTGGATCGAGTCGATGATCACCAGGTCGGGGCGCTGCTCTTCGAGCTGCGCCATGATGTTTTCGAGCAGCGTCTCGGAGTAGACCATGCAGGCGTCGTTGCCAATGCCGATACGGTCGGCGCGCATCTTGATCTGCTCGGCCGACTCCTCGCCCGAGACGTAGAGGGCTTTCAACCCGTTGTCGGCCAGTGCGATTTGCAGGCTGAACGTCGATTTGCCGATGCCCGGTTCGCCGCCCAGCAGCACGAGCGATCCGGGAACCAGACCGCCGCCCAGCACCCGGTTGACCTCGGCGTTGCCCAGGTCGAGCCGCGGCCGGTCGTTCGAGCGGATCTCGCCGACGCGCTGCGGGGTGCTGCGGGGCAGCGCCGAGGTCATCGCGGCGGGGACCGAACCGCTCTCCCTTGCGACGATCTCTTCGGTGAAGGTGTTCCACTCCCCGCAGGCGGGGCAGCGTCCCATCCATTTGGGCGCCTCGTAGCCGCACTCCTTGCAGAAATATGCTTTTTTGACCTTTGCCATCTCTTTGCGTTTTAGTACGGGTGCCGACGGCAACCCGTTCGGCCGCCTTAAAGGGGCGGAGGACGGCCGAAAAATTCGGTGCAGGATCCTGGTTATTTGATGAAGAAGCGGTAGATGTCGTTGCCGTTGGCGTAGACCAGCAGCACGAGGATGATCGCCAGTCCGACGTACTGCGCCGCTTCGAGGAAGCGGTCGCTCGGTTTGCGTCCCGTGATCATCTCCCACAGCGTGAAGATCGCATGGCCGC
>ERZ1504241.607-NODE-607-length-10268-cov-3.999804_pt1 | contig 10268 bp, 9 predicted proteins | sample MGYA00572243_ERZ1504241 | MGnify/ENA primary metagenome ERZ1504241 (study PRJEB39906, sample SAMEA3182114) | gut metagenome | biome: human; feature: gut; material: Stool; isolation source: human stools | place: Canada | collected 2013-06-10 ... | reverse complement strand
AAAACGTATCTGTAGGCATCTTTGTTTTGGGGTTCGGATAAAGGCGGAAGTTTGGCTCCTTCATTGATTAAGACATCTATTTCCGACTGATATTTGAAAGCTGCATTCGCCATGTTTAACACATTTTTAGTGTCGCAAAGATAGGGAATATTTTTTAGCAGAAGGGTTTATCGGATATTTTCTTTTCCAAACATGTTTTTTATCATAAGAATAAAATGATCAGGTTCTTTAATAAATAATAAGCTGTATACTTCCTTGGCATTTAAAACAATCCCCCCTCTCATTTGTTGCTAAAACAATTTTTTTATTCATTATTTTAGTAACAAGTTCTGTGTTTAGGTGCAAAATGTGTACTTTTACGCAGGCAGTAATGCTTAATTGGTAAATGAACTTACAAAACAAGAAGAAAAAGTTGAGTATTCGTGTTGTCATACATCCTTGTAAAGCGAGCGCAGCGGGAGTTTACTCCCTTGCGATTCGCGTGCTGTACTGCCGTAAGAAGAAAGAATACTCTTTGGGGTGGCGGGTCCACGAGTCGAATTATCGGCGGGATGCTGACCGGGTGGTTTATTCGTCCGAGGGTATCCTCACCCGTAGGGAAGTGAGCCTCGTCAACCGTCTTATCAGGAACGAGAAAGAAGACCTTGTCAGGAACTACCGTCTGCTGGAGAGAACCGATCCCGGCTTTACGCTGGAGCGCCTCATGCTGAAACACAGGAAGGAGCAGTACGACCGGAGTGTGGATAAATTCATCCTGCAATACATCGATACCCTGCTCGAAGAGGGGAAGCAAAGCACTGCCGCTTCCTACACAAGCGGGCTGTACTCGCTGTTGCGTTTTTGCAGTTTGAGAAAAATCAACTTCAAAGACATCGACTATGTGTTTGTCACGGACTATATACACTACCTGCGCATGCGCGGCATTTCGGAGAACAGCATCCACATGTACCTCAGCAATTTCCGGGCGGTGTACAATAAGGCACGCAAGCAAGGCATCAGGGTATGTGGCGAAAATCCCTTTGCCGGGCTGAACGTGCGCAGGCAGGAAACGGTGAAACGGGCGTTGAGCAAGGAAGAGATAGCGCTCATCGCTTCGGCCGACCTGCGGCGGTATCCCCAGTTGGAAGCGGCGCGCGACCTGTTCATGTTCAGTTTCTACTGCCGGGGCATGTCCTTCGTCGATGTAATCCGCCTCAAGCACGACGGCATTGTGCGCGACACGATATTCTACACCCGCAGCAAAACCGGGCAACGGTTGCAGATAGGACTGCTGCCCGCCATGAAGGAGATTATTGAAAAATACAGGACATCCGGCCCGTACATTTTTCCTTATATCCACGGGCAGTCACCGCGAGATGCCTACACGCAATACCGCTACTCTTTGGGCACGGTCAACCGTTACCTCAAACGCTTGGGCACATTGCTCAACATAGGCATTCCGCTTACCACTTATGTGGCGCGGCACTCGTGGGCCACCATAGCCAAGAATGAAGGTATCCCGATATCCTTAATCAGTGAGGGACTGGGACATACGTCCGAAAAGACAACCCAAATCTACCTGAACTCCTTTGCGGTCGATACCCTGAACAAGGTCAATGAAAACGTGGCGGATGCCGTATTGGATTGTATTAAAAATGCAGGTGAAAAATTCATCTGTCTACATAACACAGATAAAACCTAAGAAACGACTCAAATAAACCGAACTTTTCTACTTGCTTTCGCTATATATACTTTGTCCCTGTTCTTTGATGTTGCAAAGGTAGAGGATATTTTTGGATATTGCGTTATCCAAATCAACCAATCAGTTATCCAAATTAACCAATCTGTTATCCAAAATTACAAAGTGTTGAATATCAGTGCTTATTTTTTGCTGTTTTTTTTGATTTCCTGCCTTAATTCGCTGGGCGAGCAGCCGAAATTGTTTTTGCAATACTTGTTGAAACCAGCTGCGGAAGTGAAGCCCAACTCGTATGCCACCTCTTTTATAGAGATGAAATCGTAATTGAGTCGGGATAGTATTTCCTTGTTTTTTTGTTTCTGAAGCCAGGATTGAACGGTTTCTCCAAACTCTTGCGTGAACTTGCGGTGAAGCTCGGAACCGCTCATGCCCAACAATTTTGCCAGCTCTTGTTTGCTGCGCACCCGGTCTTTGTGTTTGAGAACGGCTGCCTTGAAGTCTATCTCGATTCCCATTATAGGGTAGAGGAGTTGGATTATTTCGCTCTTTGTGTAGGCTGTGCGGAAGATGATGAACAACTCGCGCTCTTTGAGTTCGTGCAGGTGCTTGCAGTTGACGCCCGCCTGGAGATAGGACTCCAACAGATGCAGGAACATGTCCAGAGGGGTACGCACGGAAAGCGGTTTGAAGCACAGGGATGTGTTCTGGGCTTCTTTTAAATAGCTGCTAAGCATGTGTTTGTCGCACAGCGAGATTGCATCGTGAAAGAATGACAGACTGATGTATGTGCCCGGCCGGATAACCGTGCCCGTGTAATGAGATGAAAGGGGGATGAAGATGAATTCGCCCGCACGGACTCTTGTTTCTTCTTTGCTGTCTTTGGTGATGCTGACTTCGCCTGACAAAATAAATATCAGGTGGTTGGCCTTAATCTCTTGTTGCCGGTTGTCGAAATGTTCTCCCAAAGCAGCTTCTTTCAGTGCGAAACCGGCGTCTTCCTCGGTCTTGTAGTTCACGCATGAGGTGTGTTCTTTAATGTAGTTCAGCTCCATTTTATGTACTCGATTTAAAGTTAATAATTTCGTTGTTTTATCACCATGTTTCATTTTTTGTTTCAGAAAAACGGATGTATCGAAGCAAAGGCTTGATTGTCATTTTGTCATTTATAACGGCATGTAGAGTTTCTTTTGTTGGTGTTTAAAGGAAGAAACTCTTCATTACTGCGTGTATTTTAAGGACAGAATGGTATCAGACCGCAGTCCCGATACATCCTCGTTTTTCTTTTTGTTTCAGGAAAATCGTTCATGCCGGATAGCATTGAAACGTTTTTCCTTTTTTAATTATCTGATTACTAATGAAATGTACATTAATAATCTGTTTTATGTAAACAGATGAAATTTCTAAAAGCAGCAAAAGGAAAATTAACCTCTATAAACAGGTAAAAGATTACGAATAAAACGAAAGAGAATATGCGAAAGAATTTTACGATTTTCATGATTACCCTACTTGTTGCGCTTCTATCCGGAACGGTTTCGGCGCAGCGTCTTGCAGTGAAAAGTAATTTGCTGCTGTACGACATCACCTCTACCATTAATCTCGGAGTAGAGTATGAGGTAGCTCCCCGTTGGACGCTCGAAATGTCTGCCAACTACAATCCGTGGAGCTTCTCGGACAATAAGAAGATGAAACTTTGGATGCTCCAGCCCGAAGCGCGCTATTGGCTGTGCAGCGGTTTCTCCGGTCACTTTTTCGGAGCGCACCTGTTGGGCGGGGAGTTCAACTACGGCGGTATGCTTCCTTTCGGCATCACCCCTTCATTATCCGGATTGGGCAGTAAGCGCTACCAGGGTTGGATGGCGGGAGCCGGAATAGGCTACGGATACAACTGGGTGTTGGGCAAGCGCTGGAATCTGGAAGCCACGTTAGGAGTGGGGTACATCCATTTCGGATACGACCGCTTCGAGTGCAAGACCTGCGGCGACAAGCTGGGCAGCGGCAGCAAGAACTACCTGGGCCCCACCAAGGCAGGCATCTCCCTTATCTATATAATAAAGTAACGAACCAAGAAGCGAAGATTATGAAATATTGTGTGCTATTATGTGGACTGCTGCTGATGCAGGCAGTCGGTTTATCGGCTAAGGAACGGGCACGGTTGCAGGCGGATGATGTGAACATCAGCCGCAGCGGCGACAGCGTGCACGTATCCTTCAGGCTAAAGGTAGAAAGATTGGCTAAGGATTACATTTTGAGAGTAACCCCGTTATTGTACGGGAAAGACGGGCAGCAGGCTGTGCTTCCGCCATTGGAGTACGGCAACCGCACGGCACAGATTGTTGAGTGGAGAGAAAAAAGAGTGAAAGAAAAGCGGAAGTCTGCCTCTGCATACCACAAGCCGGGAGAAGAGGTTGCCTATACCTTCGTCCTTCCCTACGGGGAATGGATGAATGGCGCTTCCCTGCGTTTGGATGCAAAGAGCAAAGGGTGTTGCAGCGAAGAAATGCTGCCGCCCGTGCTTTTGGCAGAAGATGTGGCGCTCATTGTTCCCGTCGAACAGCCCGTGCCCGTAATGCCCGAATTGGTTCCGGCTCCCGTTGTAGAGACTGTTGCCGAACAGTTGGCGCAGGAGAATACCTTCCTCGAAGAGTGGACGGGAAGCACCAGAAACGATGAGGCTGCCGTTGCCGACGATACGGAAACAGCGATGGCCATTCATTTCCCGATAGGGAAGTGGGATGTCCTGCCCGATTACGAAGATAACCATATTGCTTTGGATCATCTCGTGTCCGTCCTCGACAAGATTGCCGGAGCAGAGGACTCACGCATTGCCAGAATTCTTGTGGTGGGAGCGGCTTCTCCCGACGGTTCTGCAAAGCTGAATGAATACCTTGCCGGTAAGCGTGCGCAGGCATTGACCGATTATATTACAAGCCACACCGCCCTTTCTCCCTCTCTGTTCGAGATAAGCAATATCGGCGTGGCATGGAATGCCCTGCGCGCTCTGGTTGCCGACAGCGATATGGCGGGCAAGCAGCAGGTGCTGAACATTATCGATACCGTTCCGGTATGGGATGCTACCAAAAATGTCGGCCGTTTGGGGCTTATCATGCAACTGAATCAAGGCAAGACCCATGAGTATATGAAACGGCACTTCTTTCCGAAGCTTCGTAATGCAGGATATATAAAGGTGTTTTATGAAGCGCAACTGTAGATTGAAAGCTTGAAGCGATAGTAAACAAACCAATTTTATTAATATTTTTTTGAAACAACAATGAAGAAGATTAATTTATTAGCAGTGGCTCTTGCAGCCTTCACCATGTTTTCATGCTCCAACGAGGAGATTACCGATTTGGGCAACAATGCTCCGGGCGAAAAGGCTACTCTCACCATCAAGGTGGAAGGAGCAGGTAACAATGTAGCGCAGTCGAGAGCTACAGGCGCTACTACAAGCGATGTTACGATTAACAACTACATCGTATTCCTTTTCCGTGAGGGCGGTGCTTTGGACTGTCCGCCTTATTTTAGTTCTACTAATGCGGCGGCTACGATAACCAACGGTTCAACTGCTGCCAAGACTGCTTATGTAGTGGCAAATACCGGTAGATTGGCCAACGGCCCTTTTGCAAATGTAACAACAGAAGCTGATCTTAAGGCCGTTACCGGTGACTTGATGGCCAATAACAACACGGCTACCCAAACGAAAGATAACCTTTGGATGTCCGGCACAAACGATGTCTCCTTCTCCGGTACAAACGGTTCGGTTACTGTAGAATTAGGTTTCGTTGCAGCCAAGATTGAACTTATTGTTAAGGACAACCGTGCCAATCTCACCGGTAGCGGAAGTGGTGATATTTCGATTACAGACGAAAAGGTTGTATTGCTGTATGCAGGTAAAAGCGGGCATTTCTTTGGAACAGCAGCGGAGAAGGTTGCTCAAACCGCTTTCTATTCGGGTGATGCCTCTTATCCAGGTTTTAATTCAAACAATGTCACAGAATCTACTGCCTTGGCAGATGCGGTAAGCACACCTTTCATAGTTAACGCAGGTAACGCTGTATTCAATCATTTCTATACTTTCGGAAACAACGGTGCGACTCAACCGACAATTCTTGCCATTCAGTCTAAAAGAACGATAAACAACGCTGATGAAACCATTTACTACCCGATTCAGTTCTCGACAGACGATGCAGGATACATTATCGAGCCGGGTAAGCGTTACACTGTAACCCTTACTTTGAAAGGTGACGTAAATGCCGGTGAAGGCGGTGGTACTACCGATCCTGAACAGCCGTTGATTAATTCACCAATAAGCATTACTGTAACGGCAGCTTCATGGACTCCCGTAACTGTAGACAAAGCGTTTAATTAATTTGATTGCAGACGTTCATCTTATTCTTTAAAGCTGCACCGAAAGGCGGGTATCTCCCCCGTGCCCGCCTTTCTTTTCACTCATGCCGTTGATAAAATTCAATAACTAAAAAAACAATACTGACCATCAATTAAAAAAACAACTCATGCAGAATAACAAATTCCATTATAGCCTGCACATACTGCCTATCTTGTTCTTTATGGCATTTGTATCTGCAAGCTGCATCAAGGACGACCTCGGCGATTGTCCTGCTCCCCGCACTCCCGGCTTTTCCTTGCTGTTAAAGGCTTTTGATGCCGACGGTGGAAGCCTCGACAGTGAAACGATAAAAGACATCACGCTTTATATATTTGATGCCGATAAAGCATTGCTCGACATCCGCAACGTTCTCCTTTCGGAAACCGTGACCTTGGATTATCCCGGACACGACAACCTGAAACTGGTGGCGTGGGGCAATGGAAAACAAGGCGCCCTGTTGATGCCCGCATTGAAAGAGGGCGACCACTTAGAGACGGCATTCGTGTCGCTCATCCAAACCCGGACAACCTTACCCGTGGCAGGCTCGCCCAACGACCTGTTCTACGGCACTATAGATATAACCCCCGCTGCCGACGCTTCTGTCAGGGAACTTCCCTTGCGTCGCAAAGTCTCAGGGGTAACCATTACGGCGCGCCACCTCAGAGAGTATATAGGCAGCACCGAAGGCGAGTACCACTACATCGTGCGCAAAACCACCGACAAGCTCGACTTCTACGGCAGGTCCAACGGCACGGAAGTAAGTTACCGCCCCCAGGCGGCATTCAATGACAAAGGCGAATTCGTATCCCCTGCTTTCAATATATTCCCCACCGAAGCGGACATCAAGATAGACATCTACCACCGCGACGTGCTGAAAACCACCGTAATTACCGACAGCAACGGTAACCCCCTGCGTGTGTCGGAAGGCAGGCTGCTCAATGTACTGGTAGACTTTCAGGGAGCTGTAAGCGTAGACGTCAGAGTTACCGACTGGGGCAAACAGGCGATATGGAAAGAATTTTAATAGCGATATAGCATAGAAAAAGAAACTGTTTATGATGAAAAAGATAGCAATCCTGTACTTTCTCGGTGCACTGCTCCTTTCGGGGTGTGTGCGCGATGAATTTGATACCACACGTGTGGAAGAAGGCTTGGCGGCACATGTCGGACTGAAAATGATGATGCCCGATATGGGCGGTGAACACGGTGAGGGAAGCACACGCAGCACTGCCGATACCCGTGCTGTAGATGACGATGTGGAGAACCGGCTGGACAATCTGCGTGTACTGATATTCAACAGTAGTGGCGAGTTGGTGACCAGCCGCAAATACACGGCACAGCCCAATGGGCCATCGCTCTTGTCTCTCCAGATAGACACGTGGTCGGGCAGTAACCATACATTCTGCTTTGTGGCAAACACTAAGGACGATATGGACAGTCGGCTGGCTGCCGTTACCTCTTACGATGCCCTCCGTGAATTCATGGTAACGGCGTCTGGTTTGGACTTCGGTCTGAACTCTACCGAGCCTCTTGTGATGACCGCAATCCAGGAACATGTAGACGTGCAGCCGGGCACCCATACCATCACAACCCCCGTACAGCTTCAATACCTGGCGGCAAAGCTCACGCTCACCATCACCGATGCAACTCCTGAGGGGCAGGAAGTAACCGTCATCGGCTGGGATGTGCAGGATGTTCCGGTGCGCAGCTACCTCTTTGAGGGCAATGCCGATATCAATCCCGATCCGGATACCACTGCCGACGACAAGGATGAATACTGGCTGACAAGCACCGTAGACTATCCCTTTGAAACGGAAGACAAACAGGCAAAGACCGTTTCTCAAACGCTCTATCTCTTTGAGAACCGTCGGGGCGGACGTATAGCCAGAGCATTGCCCGATGACACCGGCAAGCAATATCCGAACATGAATCAAGACGATGCCGACTCCCGTGGCAAGGCATGGTTCAAACCCGGGCGCGCCACTGCCGTTGTTATTACTGCCATGCACACAACCGATGTCGAAGAGAGGCGGGTAAAGGCATATATCTACTTGGGCGAAGACAACCACAGCGATTACAACATTCGTCGCGGCCATCACTACACCTTTAACATTATAGTGCGTGGCGTTGACGACATCAAGGTAGATACGAATGTGGACTCTTCCGTAGGCTATTTCCTCATAGACTACGGCAGCAACCTGACAATGGATGCGCACCCCGATTTTCGTCCCATGCGCATGCACGCCGCAAACGGTACGGCCGTTGTGGAGATACTCGATTCGCAAGAACGGACCTGCAATGAACCGGGTTTTGATGCCGATTGGCTGAAAATCTCTCCCTTGAATCTGATGTATCATCAGGTGAAGCAGTCATCGCCCGGCGATGCGTGGCAGCAGGCTGCCAACCCCGAAAGCAAGTTTGTGCGTCCCAAATATATTCCGCACAAAAGCATTCGGACAAAGCTGGAAGCTGAAGGCAAGAACGGCTGGCCTGCCGTTCCCTCAAATCTGGACGATGACGATAGCCTGCCCTTTGCCGATGCCACCTACCGCATGTGCTACCGGATTACGGATATACCGTTTGCCGATGCGTCCGTAATCGACCGGACTTTCTACGTCTATGCCGACGAATTTTTGCAGAACAGCGGCAACCGTACCGCACGGGTGCGTTTCTCGTTCTATAAGAATGGGGGAGATCCGGATAAACCGGAAATACGGATTTTCATTATCAATCAGTCGGGGTATCTCTCTTTTTATACGGATGATAATCATAAGGGTGCAGGGTTGAATCTTTTGAATGAGGACGGAACGCCGAGCAGTGTGAAAAGGAAAATGGTCGTGGAAAGGTATCCGGAGTTCAACATGGTGATGAATCCGGGCATCGACCCTTCGCTGCAGAACATAAGCACGATGCAATGGGGATTCTCCTTCGATTATGTTTACAACAGTCCGGATAAATTCCGCAATGGCAAGTTCCTGACGGCAAATATGGTGTATACCGATGTGCAGCGTACGGATAACGAGGCAACCGGATTCGGAATGGCATCCGACTCTTACCGGGATATGTACGGAAGCGAGCTACGCAATGCTAAAATCGGCGCTTATACCGGTACTGTTACCGGACCACCCTATTATTATCCGGATCCTGCCGCAGATATTTATCACCCGATATACAAGAGCTCTGCCGGACGGTATTGCCACGAGAAGAACCGCGACCTGAACGGTGACGGCATCATCGATGAATCCGAAACCAACTGGTATCTGCCTGCGCAACAGGAGTTGCTCCTGATGCTTATTGCCCTGCCCCAGAACGAACGTAATTTTGCAGGCAGCAGTTTTATCTCTTCTACCGAAACAAGACCTCGTAATTTTAGTTACGCAGCGTTTGGCATAAGGCAGGGCTATCCCTTTATATTCAGCAATACGCAGGGTAAAATGGCATCGGTGACTTATACCGTCCGTTGCGGCAGGGAACTGAGGTGATGTTGCATGTGAATGAATGTACGGTTATACGTAAATGAAACAATAATGAGGATATGAGAAAAAGAATGAGAACATTATGGGTTGTGCTGTGTTGCCTGACGGTAGCGGCAGGTTATGCCCAGGAAGTGGTGAAAGAGAACGGAAAAATCATTATAGATGCTTCTGCCATACGGCACACCAAGATTAAGAAAGCGCGTGCCACGGACGGCACAAATGCCAGGCTCGGTACGGATAATGAAACCAATATCGGTTCGGCAGCGAGCGATGAGCAAGTGTATTACAGGTTTGAACTGTCTGCAGCCAGATTTTCCGCTACCTGGATTAATGCTGTAAACAGGTGCAAGAATCTTACCAATGATGGCGGTGGCTGGCGCTTGCCCACACTTAAGGAAGCGATACTGATTTACATCCTGTGGCCGGAGCTACAGAAAGCAGGGCTGACGGGAGTGGCAGGAGGAACGGCTACCGAAGCGGGTGGGGGCGGAAACTCATACCCGTATGTACGTTATGATGAAGCGGGAGCCATTATTATGGACGCGAAGAATGTTAGTGAGGATAAATATTTTCGCTGCATCCGCGACCTTGATTGAAACTGCATGTTCTGCTTTGTTGTTCGTGGCGGTTGGAAAAAGTAAAAGTATCCGGCTGGTATTGATAATAAGGATTTTACTTGAATTTTAGAATTGGAATTAGAATGGTAGCGAAATTAATAGAACCCGAAAAC
>ERZ1504241.598-NODE-598-length-10335-cov-2.945331_pt1 | contig 10335 bp, 9 predicted proteins | sample MGYA00572243_ERZ1504241 | MGnify/ENA primary metagenome ERZ1504241 (study PRJEB39906, sample SAMEA3182114) | gut metagenome | biome: human; feature: gut; material: Stool; isolation source: human stools | place: Canada | collected 2013-06-10 ... | reverse complement strand
TGTCGAACCGGAAGTATGGACAAGAACGGTGGGTTGATGGTTGAACCATTCGGAGAGAAAAGTAAAAAGTTCTTGCCGGAAGCTTTGCTTGTCGGTAGGAATATTCATGCGTATCATCGCTATTTCCCAATGGGTATAAAAGATTCCTTCTATTTGGATACGCTGGGTGGTTATGTCTGTGTAGTAAGTATTCATTGTGCCAGCCATTGTAATAAATCAGGTTCTTGCTCTTCGGGATGAAACCACAGGCAGTCTCCTTCGATATGTAGCGGATAATTTATGTTGTCTGTAAACAGTAACCCTGTTCCAAGGCCTTGTGGGAGCGTAGGTTGCAGGGTAGCGCACCATTGGGCGATAGCGTTTAGTCCGATATTTGATTCCAAGGCCGAGGTAATCCACGAACCTATCCCTCTTTCCGCTGCCAGTTCCATCCATTCTTCCGACCCGCTGATTCCGCCGTGAAGGGAGGGTTTCAGAATGATATATTGCGGTCGGATGGTTTCAAGCAGTTCTATCTTGCGGTTGCGTTGGTTAATGCCGATAAGTTCTTCGTCCAAGGCGATGGGGAAGGGGGCGGAAGCACAGAGTGCGCTCATCTCTTTCCACTGTCCGGCGCGGATAGGCTGTTCGATGGAGTGAAGGTGAAACTCGGAAAGACGCTGTAATTTATCAAGAGCATCGGTGGGAGTGAAGGCACCGTTGGCATCCACACGTAGCTCTATTTGTTCGGGAGTAAAGTGCCGGCGGATATGTGCCAGTAATTCCAGTTCTTTTTCAAAATCGATAGCCCCGATTTTGAGTTTGATACAGCGGAATCCTTTTTGCATTTTTTCTTCGATGCGCCGATACATTTCATCAAAGCTTCCCATCCAGATAAGTCCATTGATAGGGATACCTGCTTTTCCTTTGCTGAATGGAGTGTGCCAAAATTGTAGGCTGCATGCGCGGAAATGAAGTAGGGCAGTTTCCAGACCGAACAGAATAGACGGATAGGGAAGCAGGGCTTCCCGGTCTATTTCTCCGGTCTTCTCAAAGTTTTTGCAAGCGATGGCCAATAGTTCATCATAGTTGGGAACATCGTCACAACTCAGGGCAGGGAGAGGGGCGCATTCACCTACTCCATAATAACGGTTGTCGGTATCGGTGAGGAGTATATACCATACGTTTCGGGTGGTATATACTCCTCTCGATGTACCTGCCGGTTGCTTGAAGTGTAATTGTTTCTTTATAATGCGGGTTTGGAACATACTTTTTTATATGTGTTTTGTTTTGTATATTTATCTCTGACAATTTCAAAGGCGCGTTGAACCCATGTGTATATGTCTGTGTCAGGAATATCGCCGTTAAAATTAAGCTGGAGCCAATGCTTCAGACTTTGGTTGATGGGAGTGCCGATTGAAACATGTCTCTCTTTTATATCTTCAATTTCATCTGGAGTAGATTTGACATTGACAAAAGTGAAATTGTCAATGTCTATAAAACAGAACATGTGTCCGCAAACATAAAAGGCAAGGATTGAATCATATCTTGCTGCAAATTTGCCAAATGGCATCTTCTCTGAAACGTTGCCTAATGAAAGACAGTATTTCCTGAATACTTCAATGTTCATGTCTTTGAAATTACAATTCGTTTTTACGGAAATTTGGGATAATCCTGGAATCGTGGTTTACGTTTTTCCAGAAATGCTTTTCCTCCTTCCTGTGCCTCCTCTGTCATGTAATAAAGCATGGTAGCATCTCCGGCAAGCTCTTGGATTCCGGCTTGTCCGTCCAGCTCGGCATTGAGTCCGGCTTTAATCATACGAAGAGCTAACGGACTGTGTTCCATCATTTTCTCTGCCCATGCCACTGTCTCGTCTTCCAGACGTTCAAAAGGAACGACCGTATTGACCAATCCCATTTCCAGTGCTTCTTGTGCAGAGTACTGACGGCAAAGGAACCATATTTCGCGTGCCTTTTTTTGTCCTACGATTCGTGCCAGATATGATGAACCGAAGCCGGCGTCAAAACTGCCTACTTTGGGACCTGTTTGTCCGAAGATGGCATTGTCGGAAGCGATGGTTAAGTCACAAACTACATGGAGTACATGCCCGCCGCCGATGGCGTAACCGTTGACCATGGCAATGACAGGTTTCGGCAGGGAACGGATTTGTTTTTGTACGTCCAGCACATTTAAGCGGGGAACACCGTCTGTTCCGATGTAACCGCCGTGACCTTTTACGTGCATATCGCCTCCGCTGCAGAAGGCTTTATCGCCTGCTCCGGTCAGAACCACTACGTTGATATCCCGGCACTCACGGCAGTAATACAGGGCATCACTGATTTCGGAGGTTGTAGTCGGGGTGAATGCGTTGCGGTAACGCGGACGGTTGATGGTGATTTTTGCTATTCCGTTATAGAAATCGAAAAGTATGTCTTGATACTCTTTGATGGTTTTCCATTCTCTTGTTTCCATTATTCTTGTTTATTTATGTATTTTTTTTTGTGAGTTTACCGTACGGGCGGTATGCCCGTATGAATCAATTTTGACGCACTCTCATGATAGAATTATTCATTTGGCTTATTTTTAAGTCCGTGGTAATATTCTCTCAACAGGGTGGTATCTTTTTCCTTGTCTGTAAAGACTTCCATTAACATGGGTTGCATCAGCGTTTCCGGGGTGGTGAATTGCTTCATGGCATCTTCCAGTTCTTCTTCATCGGTTACTTTTATATAGATAAAGCCGCGTTCTTCTGCCCAACCTTTGGCAGTGGTGTAATGTTCGGCTGTGATGAACTCCCGTGAGCGACTTGATTTGTCCATGCCCGGCAGAGTGTGGAAGATCTCTCCACCTTCATTATTCAATAGCAGAATACGGATATTTGCACCATAATTCTGATTCCACAGTGCATTCATGTCATAAAAGAAACTCAAATCGCCTATGATGATGAAGTTTAGTTTAGTGGATGCTACGGCATATCCGATAGCGGTGGAAAGTGAACCTTCTATCCCGTTCACACCTCGGTTACAGCAAATTTCTACTCTTGGCGGTATTGTGAATAATTGGGCATAACGTATCGTAGAACTGTTTGCCAGATGCAACGCACAGGGTTCCGGCAATGACTGAATGAGTTTTCCTATGGCTGAGATTTCCGAGTAGGGCAGTTCCGGCATCGGCACGGTCTTACAGTAATTCTCCCACATCAATGGATAGTTTGTCGGTTTGTTGTCCAAAAGAAAAGCAATTTTCTCTAGAAATTCAAATGGGTCCATTTCAATGATGGTCGTCAGGCAACCGTATAAGTCGGCTATCTTTCCATCGGTGGAAATATGCCAGTGCTCACGCGGAGGATGTTTCCGCAGGTATTTCTTTAATTCCTTGGATACAATATGTCCGCCGTAAGTAATCAATAGCTCAGGAGTCATATCGTTCTGACGTTCGGAACTCATGGAATAGATGGCTGCATCGAAGTTCCTGATAGGAATGCCGGGAATGGTCTGGTTACCCAAATGTTCCGTCAGCCAAAGGAAATGTTTATACAGGGGTTTCACATATTTCTTTTCGAACAGATAAATCAGATTCATCTGTCCGACCACTATCATGCGTTTGTTATATTTATTCAGACGTTCAATCAGTATTTTATAGTCGCGGTCGTATACACTCAATCCTTGGTAGCGGGTGATGACGCGTACTTCAGGAAGCGCTTTGACTGTGAAACGGTAGATGGGCTCGGAGATAGGTACGTTGATATGCACCGGACCTTTACCGTGGTGAGTTGTTTCCAGTATGGCTTCGTTAATCAGACGGTTGCAGAACCATTCGTCTTCGTCGGTTTGCACTTCGGGTAAGTTGACCGACATCTTGACCAACGGACCGAATACCCCCGGCTGAGGTAAAGTCTGTCCATCCATTTGTCCTATCCAGGCAGCAGGGCGGTCGGCAGAAATGACAATTAAGGGAACTTGTTGGTAAAAGGCTTCGGCTACGGCAGGATGCAGATTCAGCAGTGCCGAACCGGAAGTGCAACATACAGCAGCAGGACCTCCCCCCTGTAACGACAACCCGATAGCAAAGAATCCTGCACTGCGTTCGTCGGTTACAGAGTAACAGGTGAAGTCCTCTATATTGGCCAGTGTATGCACGATGGCAGCATTACGACTGCCGGGACGAAGCACTATTTTCCGCACGCCGTGTGCCTTGAGAAGTGCCGCCAACTGAAGTATGTTCTTTTTGTCTGAATACATAATTCTTTTACTTTAATATAAATATATTTCTCTTTTATCGTCTTTGCTCCGTAGGGAATTGAATTTTTCCGAATGCATGTTGCTATGCTATTGGACGGGCGCAATCATGTGCCCCTACGGTGACAGGCTATCTGTTTATAAACTCAGGATAAAGAATGCTTTTCATCGTATTCATCTTGTCTCCTGTTTCTGTCCATTCCGATTCTATTTCAGAGGAAGCAAGGATTCCTCCACCTGCGTATAAAGTGGTTTCACCCGGTTTTATTTCCATGCAACGTAGGTTGACATATAAATCTGTATGTCCTTCGGTGTCCAGCCAGCCTATAAAACCGGAATAATAGCTACGGTCATATCCTTCATTTTCCAGGATAAATCGGAAAGCATCTTCTTTCGGCAATCCGCAAACAGCGGGAGTAGGATGAAGTTCCTGAAGTAGATTCCCTATATTATCTGTGTTCTTTAATAAAAAATAAAAGTCGGTTTTGAGGTGCACCAATTGTCCGGCACGGGCCGTATAGGGGCCTTTCTCATTCATCTTATTGCCAAATTTCTTGATAATCCGACGAATGTAATCTGCCACATAACCTTGCTCGTCTTGGTTCTTCTTGTTCCAGTCCATTGGCATGACTTCGTTTTGCATCGGCATGGTGCCTGCCAAGGCTACGGTGTGCCATTCTTTGCCGTGTCCGCTCAATAAGATTTCAGGTGTACTGCCCACCCACGTACCGGAAACAGGAGTATGACACAAATAAATCATCATGCGTGGATAATTGTTGCAGGCACGGACAAATGCAGCCAATGGCGAAAAATCGTCATTGATATGCTTGGTGGAAGAACGTGACAAGACAAGCTTTTGGAAATGTTTCTTTTGAAGGGGAGTGATGAAACGCTCGAAAGCTTGGGTATATCGCTCTTTGTCCGTTTCTTCCGAAACGAAAGGAGACAGTTTTTCGGTCTGGTTCTTGCAAGTCAACAAGGCATCGGCACATTCCAAAGAAGAAATGGCTTCGCTGATTTCATCCCAGTCGTATGCTGTGATATCAGGACGAATCACTATCAGCGGATGATGGTCGGACTGAAGGAAGGGAGCCATGACAAACCCTTTTTTCTTATTTAATTCCCGAATATCCGCTAACTGTTCCACATCGCCTGATTGTTGTAGCACAAAGTAGCATTCGTCTGTCCAGGGCAGCCGATAGAGAGCAAAACTGAGTCGGCTGCGTGTCAGGCAATCCAATAAATTCTGTATATGTCTGTTAGGTAGATTCATTTCTTTTTAAGTATGAAGTTAACGACACGAATGGTAGAAACAAGTTTCCCCTCGGGAGTGGTGATATCTATGTTCCATATATGTGAGGAATTGCCGCGATGAATTAATTGACCGTTGGCAATCACTTTTCCGCCCACAGGAACCGATGATATATGATTTCCACTTACTTGTATGCCGCATGCATATTCTCCTTCGCGACATAAAGACATAGACCCGTGTCCGGCTGCAATTTCGGCAAGTGCCAATGATGCACCTCCATTCAGCATGCCAAAGGGTTGTGAAGTACGGTGGTCGACAGGCATTTCGGCACGTACCTCATCGGTGGCAGACGGCATGAATCGGATACCCAAGTGTTCTGCCATTGAGTTCGAATAATCAGGTTTACAGGTTGTTTCTTCTCTCATTTGTATGTCTGTTCTTTCTATAGGACTACAAAAATACATAAAATTTGGATGAAACAGCTTGGAAAGGGCGTCTTTTAGTAACAAAAACGTTTCATCTTTTGTTTTTGTTTTGAGATATATTTTTAATTTTGCAAATGATACTTATACAAATACGATTACGCATCATCAAACAATAATTTAATACCTATGCTCATAACCATTATTATTCTTGTTCTCTCCGCTGTATTTTTTGTAAATGGTAAAATACGGTCGGATATTGTGGCACTTTGTGCCTTGGTTGCTTTACTAGTCTTTCAGATATTAACTCCTGATGAGGCTTTGTCCGGATTCTCTAATTCGGTGGTAATTATGATGGTCGGTCTGTTTGTGGTTGGGGGAGCGATTTTCCAGACAGGGCTTGCCAAAATGATCAGTTCGCATATTCTGAAGTTGGCGGGTAAGAGTGAATTGAAACTATTTTTACTTGTTATGTTAGTAACTTCTGCTATTGGAGCCTTTGTGAGCAATACGGGGACGGTAGCCTTGATGTTGCCCATTGTGGTCAGTCTGGCGGTCAGTGCCAACATGAATCCCAGTCGTCTGCTGATGCCGTTGGCTTTTGCCAGCAGTATGGGAGGTATGATGACCCTTATCGGTACGCCGCCCAATCTTGTCATTCAGAACGCATTTCTTCCGGTTGGCCTGATTTGTGTAGCTGTAGGTACATTGGTACTGATGCCGTTCAGCAAATGGTTCCTTTCCAAGCGTGGACAAAGGGAAGAAGATGATGTACATTCAGGTAAATCATTGAAACAACTGGTGAAAGAATACGGATTGTCCAGTAATCTCTTTCGATTGAAAGTGGTAGGTGGCTCTCGTCTGTATGGAAAAACAATTATCGAACTCGATATTCGTCGCAAGTATGGACTTAATATTCTGGAGGTGCGCCGCGGAGATGTGTCACAACATCGTTTTTTGAAAACGATAACGCAGAAATTGGCAGATCCGAGTACCGTGCTGCAAAAAGAGGATATTCTTTATGTGACAGGTGATTTCAATAAAATAAAGTTGTTTGCTGAAGATTTTTTACTTGAAATGCTGGATGGACATATCACGGAAGAAGCGAAAGATTCTGCCAATTCATTGGATTTCTATGATATAGGTATTGCCGAGATAGTTTTGATGCCTTCTTCTAATCTGATAAACCAGACAATCAAGGGAGCAGGTTTTCGTGATAAGTTTAATGTGAATGTGTTGGGTGTCCGCCGTAAGAAAGAGTATCTGTTACAAGACTTGGGCAATGAACGGATTCATAGCGGTGATGTATTGTTGGTACAAGGTACATGGAGCAATATTGCCCGTCTCAGCAAGGAGGATGCCGATTGGGTGGTGCTGGGACAACCGCTGACCGAGGCTGCAAAAGTCACGCTTGATTACAAAGCTCCGGTGGCAGCGGTGATTATGGTGTTGATGGTGGCAATGATGGTATTCGACTTCATTCCGGTGGCTCCGGTGACAGCAGTAATGATTGCGGGTATCTTGATGGTATTGACAGGATGTTTTCGTAACGTGGAAGCAGCGTACAAGACTATCAATTGGGAAAGTATCGTACTGATAGCTGCCATGCTGCCTATGTCATTGGCTTTGGAAAAGACAGGAGCTTCCGAATATATCTCGAACAGTTTGGTCAGCGAGTTGGGGGCTTACGGACCTTTGGCTTTGATGGCAGGTATTTATTTTACCACTTCTCTGATGACGATGTTTATCAGTAACACAGCTACTGCGGTGCTTCTTGCTCCCATCGCAATGCAAAGTGCATCACAGATAGGAGTGAGTCCTGTACCTTTTCTTTTTGCTGTGACATTAGGGGCAAGTATGTGTTTTGCTTCACCATTCTCCACTCCGCCTAATGCATTGGTGATGCCTGCGGGCCAATATACTTTTATGGACTATGTAAAGGTAGGTTTGCCGTTGCAGGTTATTATGGGTATCGTGATGGTACTGGTACTTCCATTGCTGTTTCCTTTTTAAGCTATATATTTATTCTTTGGAGTACTGTCGAAGTTTTTTCTCGTGATTTCCGGTTAGGGATTATACGGTTTACACGGATAGATTCAGGTTCTTTCTGTGTAAGCTGTATCCGAATAATGTATGTCGTTACTCCTCAGCTTTTTCCTATATTTATAATAAATAATACCAATCATATCAGCTATAAACCATCCGATGGGGATAGACCACCAAATGCCGGTTACTCCAATAGAGGGGATGGCAGCGAGCCAATAGGAAAGAGCAACTCGTGTTCCTAGCGATGCAATGGTCAGTATTACAGACATTTCCGGCATACGGATGGCCCGATAGTATCCGTATAGCAGGAATAAAATCCCAATACCACAATAAAATACTCCTTCGATGTGCAGATAACCGATACCTACATTCAGAATCTCCGTTTCATGCGGAGCTACAAAAATCAGCATGAATGGTTTGGCGAATAAGAAGACCAAAACAGAAATGAACAGGGAGAAGACAATTGTTGTAATCAGTGCACTTTTTACTCCTTTGCGGATTCGTTCATACTTTTTTGCTCCGAAGTTTTGAGCGATAAAGGTGGAAAAAGCATTTCCGAACTCCTGTACCGGCATATAAGCAAAAGAGTCAATTTTTATTGCTGCCGCAAAAGCCGCCATCACCATAGAGCCAAAACTATTGACCAGTCCTTGTACCATTAGAATTCCCAAATTCATTACCGATTGTTGTATACAGGTCAGGGTGGAGAACGAAGTGATTTCTTTCAGGCAGTGGCGGTCGAAATGCAGGTCGTTGCGATGCAGTCTCAATTCGGGACATTTTGCGTAGGTATATCCCATAATTCCCAGTGCGGATACTCCCTGTGCGATAATTGTAGCAATGGCAGCTCCCTTGATTCCCCAATCCAGTAGCAGGATAAAGAACAAATCCAGTCCGATATTCAGCACGACGGAAATCGCTAAAAAATAAAGAGGAGTGACTGCATTGCCGATGGCACGCAACAGTGCAGCATAGAAATTATAAATAAAAGTAAACCCGATTCCCCAAAAGATAATCCACAGGTAATCATACATCATCTGATAAATATCATCGGGAATCTGTAATAGTTTGAGAATGGGATGAATGAAAGACAGAGCTGCTATGTTCAGTACGATTGTCACTGTTCCGATGAGTACGGCCGATACGTAAATGCTTCGTCGTAAAGCCTTCATCCGTCCTGCGCCATATTGCAGGGAAAAAACTGTACCGCTTCCCATGGACAATCCCAGCAGGATGGAAATAAGAAAAACCATCAGTGTGTAAGCAGACCCGACGGCAGCCAATGCGCCGGAACCGATACATTGTCCCACAATCAGTGTATCGGCTATATTGTAACACTGTTGTAGCAGTGAGCCTATAATCATAGGTAAGGTAAAACGTAGCAGGGTACCTGTGATGCTTCCCTGTGTTAAGTCTGCTTTGGATAACATGATATGTGCTTGTTTTATTTAAATTTTACCCCAAAGGTAATAAACACTTTTTTGAATGTCTGCTTCTTTGTAGAAGAATTAGAGTATAAGCCTTTGCTGGCGATTTCTGTCGTGGCAAACTTTCTTCCGATAATCTTGTTGATAGACAAACATAACTTTTAAAACGAATCAATATGAAAGAAAAGAAAGTAGTCCGTGAAGAGCGGAATAAAGAGAAATTGACTTCAGGTGATTGGGTGATGGCCGAATTTTATTCCATTCATTCATTGAAGAGCAGTCGTATGCATGCTGTTATTGACGAGTTTAAGAAACTGATGGGAGGGAAGGTGGAAGTAGTGCAGGTGAATGTGGATGAAGAAAAAACACTTGCCGAATTTTATACCATCGTGCATATTCCTACTTATATATTCTTAAGAAAAGGAGAACAGTTGTGGCGGCAGACCGGAGAATTGGGATTGGACAGATTGGAAAAAGCAGTAAAGGAATTCATGGTTTGAATCGTGTAGGGATGTGTTAAAACTAAACCGACCTATCACATTGTCAACTGTAGGGGCAGGGTTTGCCTGCCCGAACCGGTTGTCATGACCTTGGAAGTAAGTCACCTCTTCTTAAAAAGAGTTAACCTGATAATGTTTTCCATTGGAAATTTTTGTTTGTGAGAAATATCATGTATGTTTGCGTAAAGTTTCCAAAGGAAAATATTAATTGAATTAAAATAGTTGAACTTATGAAGTATATAATAGTAGGAGGTGTAGCCGGAGGTGCAACCGCTGCTGCACGTATCAGGAGAAATACAGAAGATGCCGAAATCATCTTGTTTGAGAAAGGGGAATATATCTCGTATGCCAATTGCGGCTTACCTTATTATATAGGTGGCGTGATTGCTGAGCGTGAAAAACTGTTTGTGCAGACCCCGGAGGCTTTCGGTAAGCGGTTCAATATCGATGTGCGTATCCGGTCCGAGG
>ERZ1504241.593-NODE-593-length-10395-cov-4.315957_pt1 | contig 10395 bp, 10 predicted proteins | sample MGYA00572243_ERZ1504241 | MGnify/ENA primary metagenome ERZ1504241 (study PRJEB39906, sample SAMEA3182114) | gut metagenome | biome: human; feature: gut; material: Stool; isolation source: human stools | place: Canada | collected 2013-06-10 ... | reverse complement strand
GCGCCCGGGAAACCGTTAACGAATGTTATTAAAAAGATATTCCGCTAAATATGAACACATAACACCCACTTTCCATCCGAATGGAAAGAGAAACGGACGTTTCTCCCAACCGCGCCCTATCCCAAAACGCAAAAAGAAACGCAAGAGACAAGGAAATATGATAGGCGGCACACCCCCTCGGACGTTTATTCAGTACAGTATCCTGTCCTCAAAGGCTGCGATTGTCTTTGCAAAGATTGCAAGTCCTGCCATATCCATTGCGATTGCCGTTGCGAATGTATGTAAGGAAAATCAGATGCGTGCATCTACGAACCCGTAAGCCTGCCTGAGCAGGTGCCCGTACTTCGTCCAGACACGCTTATCCACGGCATCGCCGAAGTGGGTGGCTTCTTCCGGAAGAACGGACTGGTTGCGCTCGCTGCGCTTGTCCTTGGCAAAACGTCCTTCACGGTCTTCAATAACACGTGTGTTATTCATGGAGATGAGTGTATACTTGCATTTCGAACCGTTGAAACGCTTCTTCGGAAACCGCTCGTCTTTCTCTGCCAGAATGGAAGCCCAGAGCAGATACTTATCATGTTGTGGCGGTTCCATACCTGCATGGGTGTGCTGCTCCACCGTCCATCCGTGTTTTTCCAGGCGCTCAACTGCAAGCTCATTGTAGGATTTTTTGTTGTTGGCACGGCGTGCGTCCCCGTAGCGGTCACGGTAATAGTGTACGTGTTTGTTGATATGGTTACGATAATAGTGGCAGAACTTGTCCATCAGCGCGTTCACCATGGTATCGTCCTCTTCATCACGCTTGACGAAGAACTCGTTGATATTGTTGTCCACCGGTTCATGCGTCAACAGCTTTGTTACAAAGTCATAGTTGCGTTCCTGAGCAACTTCCAGGAACGAGGCAGCGGAACCCCAGTCGGGTGTCAGCTCTATCGGCTGGTTCGGATTGCAATCCAGGTCACGACGGCTGTCATCATTATTGCCCAACTGTTTCCAATCGAAGCCGGTATCCTCGGCAAAGTCCCGTATATAGTCATCATTGGTCGCGTTGTAATACACATGCCGTTCATCCAATTGGTAATAGCAGCTGTCAATCTTATCCACCATATAGTTCAATATCTCAATCATGAAGGAAAGTTTATCCATCACCTTGTACTGGTTCAGGATGTAGTTCATGCCCACATTGGCGATATTGTCGAAGATGGAGCCGAGGATAAACAGCGTGCCGTCCCGTGAGACGAACGGCGTAATGCTTTGACGGAGACGGACGGTCTCATTCCAGACTTCCTTGAACATTCCCGCATCACCGGCAATGCGTGCATCAATAAGCTGCATCTGTAACCGCACAATCTTATTCCAAACATCAAACAGACGGATGTCCCGTTCCTCTTCATAATACTTGGCAGGTTCGAGCAGCCATTTCTGCTCCGGAGTATAAGGCATGGAGGATAAGAAGGTATTGCCATGATGCTTCAATACCGGATGCTCCGATTTGCGCCCAAAAATATGCTCATTACCACGGTTGGTAGGCGCGGCTTCCCGGTCGAATTTTTCCTTATCGAGCGTCAACGCTTCATCAGTGATGTTATAGTCGGCATTCGGTCCACGGCTGTTACCGCCTTGAGTAAGTATATAGAGCATATGTCCGTTGCTGAAGCTGATGCCGTATTCATAAGACATGATGTGTTCATAAGGCTTGTACCACCCCTCAATGGGACGACGGCAGACCACATAATCACCGGTCTTACTGACTGGGTCCCATTGCTTGTAACCAAGCATCTCCAGCATCTTGAAAGCCGAAGGCAGCGTTTTTGTGAGCGCCTGGCCGATGGTGGCCTGGGTGAGTGTGGTAATGCCACGCGGCATAAGCCGGATATTGTCATCTATCACGGCGCCGGTAATGAATGACTTACCCGTGGCGCGTGAATAGATAACATATCCGCTCCTATAGGGCATTACCAAGAATGCCGCCTGCGCCGGATTGACCTTGATGACCTCTTCCCATACGTTTTCGTCCATTGCACCAGCATATCAATAGCGTGGAAATACAATGTAGTTCACGCCCTCGGAAGAAGTCATACGGGGCATAGACTGTCCAGTGTCCGCAAGTAACTGCGGCACTTCATCCGGTTTGAACTTGGCGGACACGGTACAGACAATCTGTGTCTTGCTGACTGACACCATATCAATATGTTTATGGTCAACCAGGTAAGAGATAAGCCGTTTATTGGTTAATTTCTTCATAATGTTTTCTGAATTTTGAATTGACAAACAAATAATTTCTTACATGCCAGTACGGTTTACCGGCTTTCTGTTCCCGTTGCCGGGTATCTTCCACGGCCCGGATGACAGCCTCTTTTATATTCAGTTCACGAAATGCGGAATGAATTGAATGCTGTACCGGCGAGAGGTTACAGGTATCAATGCACATCACAATTGTAACAATCAATGTATCAATCATATTTCCATATATTTATGAGTTCATAATTTCTTCAGCCTGTACATCGTCAATGGGTGTGTACATCGAATCCACCAAAACCTTTTGCTCTTCCTGTGAAAGATTGCGGATGGCATCCAAAGGAATATCCACCTTTTGCCCCATGCTGTTGATTTGAATATAGAAAACATTCTTCTCCATGCGGCGCGGGTCCTCAACCGAAGCGGGTTTCTCGCCAATCATCTGATGCAGCACTTTTTTGGCATTGTTCCATTGCTTGAGGTCGCCCTTGAGCTTGCAATCCCGGATAAGTTGTACTTGGTCCTTTATCATCCAGGCAAACCAGAAATCCCAGTCAAACTGATGCTGTGTCTTGAACAGTTCTTTTGCCAGGGCGATATCCTTACGCACCTGTGTACGTGAGATACGGTATTTTGCCAGCATGATATTGATGATATGGCTCTCGTTCGGATAATCGTCCAAAAGGCGGGCTATCTGCAACACCCGGTTACACTGCACCTGTAAATGTTCCGGTAACGGACTGTTCTCAGGGTCAATGATATGTTGCTGTATAAGGTCGTATGACTGTTCCTCCAGTGCGGCCTTGCTTTTGGATGCTGTCAAATTACTACTCATACTCAAGATACCGCTGTTGCGATTTAAAGAATTTAATCAGCTCCTGCTGTGCCGGATTACTGCCATTGACGGCAGATTTGATGATTGCTTCACGTACTTCGACCATCTGACGAAGATGCCCACGATAGAAAGCCGCCCGTATTTCAGTACCCTGAGTTCGGAGTTCTTGGGTAAAATCCGTTTCGTCCACACCGATATTAATGGCAATCAAGCCTGGTGGGATAAGACGATATGCCATCTTCTCTATTTCATCACTTTGCTGCTGCGTCAAATTCATCATTTAACATCTTAAAGTCAAAATCAAAAATGTCCGGGCTGGTATGGATAATCCCACGTTCCAGTTTCGGGTTATGAGTGGCATTTTGGCTGCCCACTACAGTAATCTTCCAATTCTCATTATATAGTAATGCTACCTTCGCGTGCAACGCCAGGCAGCGGTAACTGTCCGGGAATGTAGTTACCAGATAATCGAATGGTTTGGGTGAGATGCTGCGTACCCGATTGTCTATCAGAAACCGTACCGACAACAGTTCACCCGCTTCCGTCTTGCGATGAAGCGCCGCAATACTGTCCATGGATATGGAATAGGTGGTAAGCAGCAGATGTGCCGGACCGGTCTGTTTCAGAATATAGAAAATCAGTTGAATAAGATTGAATGCCCCTGAAGAATAGAAATGTTTGTCCCTGCCGGGTACCAACATCCCCATGGCATCCGGATGCAGCAGTTTTTCCGCAACCAGGTCATGGTCGGAAATTGTCGCATCCGTTTGGCGAAGAGGGAGCACATTGTCCTTCATGCTCTTCGCCGGCATCTCATTCATATCACCGCAACATACCAGCATTATTGCAGTTCGGCCAGTCTATATTCTATTTTTTCTACCAATGTTTCCTGGTCGGCAATCTTCTTCTCGTATTTCACACGTTTCGGGCAATCAGGAAGAGGATTTTCTTTACCGTCTTTGGGCTTGCTCTCCGAAGAATACAGCAACATATTCTTTGCTTTAGTTATCTTACTCTTGGCGTTGGATTTCGCTTTTTTCAGTTCTTCTATCGACAAAGCACTGATGTCGGTATCGTCCGATTCGGTGTCCAGCTGCTCTTTAGGGGCATTCTTCTCTTTATAGAGTTCGTCCAATTGTTCTTCAGAAGGCAGTTCCTTGTTTTGTTCAAACTGCTTTTTGACGGCTGCCAGTAAAGTCATGCGTTTGGAGAGACAACCTATACGAGCGATAATATCCTTGCGTTCTGCACATACAGCTTGCGTATTGGTCTCACCCAACTCGGCAAGCAACCGATGCTGGCGTGAACGCTCGTTATAGCATTCACGGAAATCATAGATGATTTTGGCAATAACCGACGGATATGCAGGCTGCTCATCCGCTTCACGCGCCAGTTCATTTTCCGCAATGGCAACAATGGCTGCCGCCGTTTCTTCTGTAACTGTTTCGGGACGCCCGTCATTACCCGGTACCGCATCATCCGCCAAATCCACATCTTCAAAGCGCGGATCATCGGGATGATACCACACCTTTATCATCTGACGGATTTCATACTCCAGTTTCTCACGGGTATGCGGTTTTTCTCCCTGACGTACCAGACGTGCGGCGACAAAACCCTTATACCCGGAACGGGTAAGGATATTCACACCGGCACTGTAATCCCGTTTCTGCGAGTTCAGCCATTTGATGCCGTCCCTGCGTGCCTCAATGTAGCTATCTGTAATCTTTGACATTGTACGTTGATTTTTAATGATACACAAAGCTATTGCGATTTCCGTTGCCGGGATAGGACAAAACAGAATGCCCGCCTCTGCCAAAGAGAGACGGGCACAGAAAACAATTCGATGAGAAAACAGAGGATTATTCCTTTAAGGCCGCTTTTACGGTGAGAAGGTCTTCAGTATCTCCTTCATACACACATTTGCGTGGCGCCGTAAAAGTATAATGGAGTGTGTTCTGGTTGCGGGCTGTGGAGCTTGCCCCGGTAGTGGCTCCGTCACCTGATGCACGCAGAGCACCGCGGCGCTTGTCGCCCATCAGATAGTTCGTGCCGTTGTTGTCGGTCACGATAAAGAACATCTTGCGTCCTTTGGTGGCGTTCTCGAAACCGAATATCTTTTTCCGCATTTTGGCAGAAATGATATTCAGATCCATCAAATATGATTCGCCACCGCTTTCTCCCTGGTCGGTAATCTTGAACTCGGCCAACTCGTCAGTGAAATCCATCTTGTATGCACGACAATTTTCCTTCATAACAAGGTCACCGACCAATGTACCGGCTTCTTCAAGAGAAAGAGGGGATTCCTTCTTTTTAGGATAATCCGGCCAGGTCGCTACATCCGCATGATAACCGAAGATGACAGACGGTATAATACCGCCCATGTTGTCCTGGTTCTCGCAGTCCATTGCCTCATTGATATCATCAAGAGCAATACATAATTTAGGGTCTACTTCTGCCATAGTCACAGGATTTATTCAGATTTAACAACATAGGTGCCCGTCACTTTTTCCACCTTGCCCGCAGCAGGTGTCTTCTTCTGCACGGCAGGAGTGGTATATCCGGCAGCTTCCAGAAACTCGACGGTATATTCCTTGCCACCAGGAACAGCCACATACGTACCGGAATCACGCCAAATTTCCCCGCCTTGAATACGCCACTTTCCACCGTTGTTGGCCGCTTCATCCGGCGCAATGGTCACCTCAATATATCCGAACGGATTGGTTCCTTCAGGATCCACCGGACGGTCATTGACGCAGAACTCGGACTTGTGTACGGATACGAACTGGAAACCAATCAGATACTTCCCGGCAGCATCGAACGTATAGGGGTTACCCGACATGAACGGCTTGATAGACTTGAAGTCGCTTTCCTTATCAAAACCGTAGCATACGTTCTCCTTGGTGGTCAGCATGACAAACTGACTGCCGTCGGGAAGATTCGGAACACGTACCAGCTCACAACGGTTGTTGGAACCGAGAAGATGCTGCGTATCAGAAGTGTCTTCCTTGAGTCCGATAACGATGGTACCCTCATCTTTGCGCCAGTCATCGTACATGTCACCCAAATCATCGGAAACGAACATCTTAATGTTCTTCTTGCGCTTGAAGGTACGCGGCATGTGACGCCACATTTCCAGCAGTTTCTCTCCGATATTGGCACGTGTCAACTCGCCGGTGGTATAAACGTTACCCTCAGCGCTGGAGATGTCTCCGACTGCCTCGCCTTCGGTGATGATGGTACCGATACCGTCGAAAGAGTCCTGAATATCCGTCTTTTCTTCATCCGCACTGTATTTTGCCGTGAAAATGGCAAACAGCAGGTCATTGGACGCCAGTTCGTGTCCGTGATTAATCAGCCATAGTTCGAATGGATGTTCCTTGCGGAGTGTACCAGGAACTTCAGCGATATAGGTACGGCGGTAACGTTCCGGCTCATCAGACATCTCCATCACAACGGGACGCACTACCAGGCGGCGGGGAACAATCTTGCCCAGGTACTTGCCGGCCGTGAACTTACCGGTATATTTGCCGGAGATGCTTCCGCCCTCCACCTTGCCTAGTTCAAGGGAATCAGTAATGCCCGGTACCGGAGTGAAATGTTTCAAGACTTCCGAAGCGTCGAGCTTGTCGACCGCCTTCAGGATGTCCTTGTGCTTTTTTACCGCGGTCAGAACGGCGGTAATGTCAATAGGTGCTTTAAAATCCATAAATAGAATTGTTTAGATGTTATTCATTCTCAAAACTGTTGATAGGGTCTGTAGCAATGTCCGCGAACCTGTTGTCTTCGTTCGCTTCCTGATGGCTGACCGTACCCGTTCCCGGTATCCGGGTGACAATGTCACGGATAACCTGTACCTTCGCCTTGTTGTCGGCGGCATTCTTGACACTGTCACTCAGACTGTCAAGGTCATTTATAACTGCTGTCAGACTGCCTTCGGCTGTTTCCCTGGCGGTATTGGCAGCCGTCAGATCATTTTCTGCCTTGGTTTTCGCATCATTGGCAGCCTTGATGGCATCATTGATGGCCTGTAGGTTCTCTACGGTAAGCTGCATCTTACCGTCTTTTTCCTCAACACCTTCGCAGTTGAGGACCTGGTTGATGAAAGTAAATTCTTTACGCATGGAAATAACTGTATTTAAATTGGATATGTCAGTTCTGTTACCGGTAGGAAATAACCCTTTAATACCGTCGATAATCTGTGAAACCAGGCTTTTGTCACTGCTTTCCGGTTCTGGCTTCTCTTCTGAAGCAACAACCGGTAACGGCAGACCGAGTGCGGTAAAGCAATCGGTTATTTCATTAGTCACCTGCGGCTTTTTATGGGCGCCGGGAATAATCTTGTCTATGAATCCCCATTCCTTGGCTTCGGTAGCAGGCATCCAGCGTTCCTCTTCCATCAGGGTAATAATCTCCTTCAGACTTTTCCCGCTGCGGTTGATATACTTCTGCGCAATCATCAGGTCAATGGCTTCGGCACTCTTTTTCTTGTTTTGCAGTTCCTTGATAGCACCTTCAATCTGATCGGCATTGAGATGCCCCCAAATGTCAATGCCCAGACTACACTTATGTGCCAGCCACATACCATCCTCGTGCATTTCAATGGACTTGGCACCAAATGCCAGTATAGTGGCCGCCGAAGCGTTGAAGCTGATAAACTCCACCGTCACATTACCGTGCTCGGCCATAAGGCTGGACATAGCAACCGCTTCCGCAACATCACCGCCCGGACTGGAAACCTTCAAACGTACGGGCTGACCTTTTGCTTTGTCCAGAAAGTATTTCAGATAATTCTTATTGTACCAATACTGATCAATACTGCCGAATAGTGTGATAACCGTCTCGTTCATATAACTTTTTTACGCAAAGAAAAGCGCAAAAAAAACGGTACCCAAGGACACCGGATACCGTCAAACATGGAATAAGCCTTCTTTTTACGCTTCCAAATCTTCCATTTCCGCTATATAAACAGTAGGCTCATCCTGAACGCAACTGAAGGTGAATGTCGTGCCGTTCCGGTTTGCAGTCGTCTGTCCGCTGGTATTGCTTGTATTGAACTGTAATAGTGCCTCTTCCTGGCCGCACCAATGAACCTCGCCGTTTCCGTCAACCGCCAGTACATACCACAATCCGCGTTCCAATACTTCAAGCAACTCCCGGTTTACCGGTGAGAGTTTCGGAATGACTCCTTCAATTCTTACCGACCAGGCATCACCCGCATCTCCGTTTTCCTTGTCCTCGGAAAAGGAATAGGTATCATCCGCATATATCGGAAGGGAAATGATACTGTCACGGTTACGCAGTTCCAGATAATTCAGGCCTGTAACATAATCCTTGCGGACTCTCAAAAACGAGGACGGCGGAACGGCAAGAACCTTCAACAAGCCACCGATATTTTCAAAATCATAGTTTATTATTTTCATAGGCTAATTTCCCTTGCTGGGAAATTGTCCCAAACTCGGACAACTTCCCCAAGATTATACGGTTAATAAAATCTAAAATCGTTGTATTCTCTACGGTTTTCCGATAGCCGTGCCGGTTGTATTCTCTGCGGATGGTATCATATGACCAGGTGTCTTCATCGAATCCGAAACTGTTCTGAAAGTTACGGATAGCGGTTGAGAGTGGAATCCCCATACTCACATGGGTATCGAGATAGAGGAAAAGCATCTGCTTGATACGCCGTTCTACCTTGTTTCCGAACGCCACCGCTTCGGTGTTCGACAAAGCCCATCCATAACGGTAGAAATCGTCACGGCGTATTTCCACCGCTACATTGGCGGTATAACGGTAAAGGTTCCGGTATCTGTTTTCATAGCGGCCACGTTTTGACAGCCGGGAAAGGAAATCATTTTGTAACTCCTTATCCGATGACAGGTTGACTATTTCGTCCCATGTATCATCCGGAGCATTGAAGTTATACAGCAAGAACTGCCTGACATACGGTTTACAAGGAAGCCAGCAGACAAATCGGTCTTTCTTTATCATTTAAAGCTTTGATTTTTATACAAATATAGCCATATCAGTTTATATATTATTCATATTGCTGTTTTTTTTATTCACAATTCGAGCAGACACTTTTTGTCTTCTACACCTTCCACAATTTCTACAATCAGCATAAACGATTATATATCAACAATATAACGGTTTTATTATTGGGTAATAAGTGTAGAAAATCTGTCTATAAAGTGCCATTTTGTAGAAGAAATATAGAAAAACTGCATTTTGTAGAAAGTTGTAGAAATGTATAGAAGTCGTTTTTATATACTAATACATTGATTTATAACATTGTAGAAAGTGTAGAAAGTGTAGAAGTATTTTTTCCCTCAAAATAAAGCCTATATTCGAGTATAGAAAGTGCATAAAAAAGCCCCTACCTTCACAGGCAAGGGCCTCTCTCACAACTATGATAGACATTTTAAAACATATATGGAGAATTGCCGTTTTCTTTCGCTTTATAATGAGCATCACTTTCTTCTATCTCCGATACTCCCATGTCAATATTGAGATTGATGTTGTAGTTCTCCATCAACTCAGTATAGTCAAAACAAAGTGCTTGTTTCGTACTACTTGTTTTGCGATAGTACTTTTTACCGTCGACCTCTACTTCCTTAGTGACTTCAACCCCCTTTTGTATATTCTTGAAACGGACTGAGTTCTGCACGCCCAAGTATTCCTTAGAGTTTTCGATGTAGAATTTCAGTGATTCAGTAGGTAATGCATTGTCACCTACCTGGCGGGCAAACTTCTTATACAACATAAAGATACGGTCGGTTTGCATTCGTAAAACAGGGCGCGGCTGTTTGAATACCAAATCTTTGACTTTATTAGTCTTTAGACTGGAGAGATAATCTATCCGAAAATCCGCCTCCAGGAATATCTCGCCATCTTGTTGCAAGTAACTGACCACATTCCAGAAATTAGCCAGTTCGTTATTGCTTTTACATTCACGGTTCTGCCGGATGATACCATCGACACAGATGCTCAACAGGTCCCGATACATGAATGGTACATCCAGTACAGCTTCAAGTGTGCGGAACGCAGCCAATGGTATCACCCAGTTTCGTTGTATGCGGTCTTCAATGGACTCGCCTTTCAAGCGGTCGTTTAAATCATCCATACACTGGCGATAATTAGTAGAGAAATCTGTCTCCATTTTTGCACGGTGACGCAGCAGCTGTAAAGTTAGATGTGAAAGTCCCAAATCCCGAATGCTTTTGCACTCGTCAAACGCTCTTTTTTCTGATGTTGAAAATTCTGTTTTTGTAAAAGTTAAGTATATAAGTCGGGAAAACAAGGCAATGTCTATTGTCGGCATTTCTTGC
>ERZ1504241.592-NODE-592-length-10402-cov-3.280951_pt1 | contig 10402 bp, 7 predicted proteins | sample MGYA00572243_ERZ1504241 | MGnify/ENA primary metagenome ERZ1504241 (study PRJEB39906, sample SAMEA3182114) | gut metagenome | biome: human; feature: gut; material: Stool; isolation source: human stools | place: Canada | collected 2013-06-10 ... | reverse complement strand
GTTCTCACCCACGCGGCGGCCGGTCTGGTAGCGCCACGGGCAGTCGCGACCGTTGTTGTCGATGTAGCTGATCTCGTTGCAGAATTTCACCTTGTTGCGGGCGAAGGTGAAGTTCGGGCGGATCCAGTAGCGGAAATGCTGTCCGATGCGGCCGTCCCAGCCGAGCTGGAACTCGATACCGCGGTTGTCCACGATACCCGAGTTGACGATCGGGGCGGTCTGTCCCACGATATAGGGGAAGCCGAGTTTATCGTCGGTATTGAGCGAGGTGAGGATGTCGTAGCGGTGCTCCTTGAAGACGTCGACCGAGAGGGTCAGCCGCTGGTGGAAGAACTCGGCGTCGATACCGAAGTTGAACTTGCGTGCCTTCTCCCATGTCAGCGACGGGTTGGCGAAGATGCCTTCGATGAGGGTGGTTCCGAATGCTTTCTTGTCTTCGCCGAAGTAGATGTTCATGTTGCTGCCCGACGTGTAGTATTGCAGGTAGGCGAAGCGGGTGCTCCCCATCTGGTCGTTACCTACCAGACCGTACGATGCACGCAGTTTGAGGTGGTCGATCCAACGCACGTTCTTCATGAATTCCTCCTGCGAGACGACCCAGCCGATCGAACCTGCGGGGAATACGCCGAAACGGTGTCCGCGTGCGAAGTTCTCCGAACCGTTGTAGCCGATGTTGAATTCGAAGAGGTATTTGTTCTTGTAGTCGTAGGTCGCACGTCCCGAAAAACCCATGTAACGATAGGGAACCTCCTTGCCGACGATCTTGTTCTGCATGTAGTAGAGTACCATCGCCGTCACGTTGTGGTCGCCGAACTTGCGGGCGTAGTCGAGTCGGGCCTGGAAACGCGACGTCCCTTCGGGGTTGGCGTGGCTGAGGCTGTTGCCCTGCGCGTCGTCGGTGGTGCGCTGGTTGGCCGTCACGTAGGAACCGTTCTGAATCCAATAGGCCGAGTTGTTCTTCCACTCGTCGATACTGTACTCCTCGGGCAGCATCCACGTCGAGTAGCCCGGGTAGGTCAGATTACCTGTGCTGTGGGTCGGTACGCTGTTGTTGATCGTGTGCTGGTTGAAGGTGTCGTAGGAGAACTGCGCGGCGATGCTCAGACCTTCGGTGATGAAGTCCAGATCGTGGCTCAGTTTGAACGATCCTTGCAGGTAGCGGCGCGTGCGCTTGCTGAAACCCGAACGGCTCAACTGACCGAGCATGTTGTAGCGGTAGTCGTTGTCGGCGTAGAGCAGGTAGCCTCCGTTCTCCTCGAAATCTCCCTGATTGACTTCGTTGCCGTTGTTGGGCAGTACGATCGGCAGGTAGGGCGGCTGCGTGTTGGCCAGCGAGATGATGTTGGCCGCCGTGGCGCCGGGATAGGTATACTCCGTCACGCGGGCACCCAGATCGACCGAGATTTTCAGCCGTTTGGTGGCGTCGACGTCGACGTTGGCGCGGAAGTTATAGCGCAGGAAATTGTTGGCGTTGTCGGAGTTGGAGTGCTTGTAGTTGCCGCCCTGCTTGTAGTAGCTTCCCAGGATGAAGTAGCGGGCGCGGTCCGTGCCGCCGCGTACCGAGAGGCTGTAATCCTGCAATACCGAGGGCTGGAACGCATAGTCGAAATAATCCCAGTTGTAACCCAGTCCGTCGGAGTTGTCGCCTTTGGCGCGGCGGTAGTTGTCGATCGCCGTCTGCGTGAAGAGCGAAGGCGAGTCGGCCGCGAGCGAGGGGTTGTCGTTGAGCATCGCCTCGTTGTAGAGCGTCGCGTAGTCGGCCGATCCGAGGTAGTCGGGGTAGCGGATCGGTTCGCTGATGCCCACCGAGGCTTTGAAGTCGACGGTCGGTTTCTCGCCCTTGCGGCCGCGCTTGGTCGTCACGACGATCACGCCGTTGGCGCCGCGGATACCGTAGGGTGCCGTCGCCGATGCGTCTTTGAGGATCGTGAAGGTCTCGATCTCGTCGGGAGCCAGATAGCTCATGTCGCGCTCGATACCGTCGACGATCATGATGACGCCCGACTGTCCGTAGGTCGAGATACCGCGGATGTTGAGCTGTGCGGCGTCGTTGCCCGGCTCGCCGCCGGAGAACTGGTTCACCAGCAGACCCGGCATACGTCCGGCCAGCGCGTTGTTGATGTTGGCCGTGGGCGACTGTTTGAGGTCTTTGGTCGTGATCGTGGCGATCGAACCGGTGATCGTCTCCTTTTTCTGGACGTTGTAACCCACGACGACGACCTCTTCGAGCGCCTTGCTGTCTTCGAGCAGCGTGATGTCGATCTTCGTGCGGTTGTTCACGTTGATCTCCTGCGGTGCGTAACCGATGTAGGAGACCATCAGCGTCGCGCCGCCGTAGGGGACGTCGATGCTGTAACTGCCGTCGGCGTTCGACACGGTGCCGAAGTTCGTACCCTTGACGATAAGGGTCACGCCGATCATCGGGTCGCCCTTGTCGTCCTTGACGAATCCCTTGACCGTCAGTTTCGACGACTGAGCTTGTGCGGCCGGTGCCGCATCCGCCTTGCCCGGAGAGGCCACGGCGGCCTCTCCCAGGCAAAACAGACACAATATCAGTGTTAAAAAACCGTATTTCTTCATGACTGTATTGTAGTTCTAAATAGGGTTAATAGGTTACTCTCTGGTGGTAATGTTGATCGTCGTTCCGGCCGAATTGCTTTTCGACGCTTCGTCGCAGACGGTCTTCGTGTCCTCCGTACCATTTTCCCAGGTCTTCTGGAAGACGTAGACCTTGTCGATACTCGTCGCACGGTAGACCGTCGCGTCGATGACGCAGTCGCTGGTACAGTTGGTGATCGTGGTGGTGACGTCGTTCTCGATCGCTACGATGCCTGCGACGCACGGACGCCACCGGTCGCCTTCGTTGGGCTTGTGGTTGGGTGCGACGGTGATGTTGCCGTAGTTTTCGCAGTTCTCGAAGACGGCGTCGTTGCCTCCCGATACGGCGATACCGGCGATGTCGCGCTCGACAGCCGCCGTCAGATTACCGCGGTTGACACAGTTGCGCAGCGTGAATGCGCCGTTGACCTTGCCGGCGATGCCGCCGAAATAGTAGACGTCGTAGTCGGCCATCGACGGGCTGCTGATGTGGCCCTTATTTTCGCAGTTCTCGATCACGGCCGGTGTGTCGATCTTCTCGGCGATACCGATGATACCGCCCAGCGATGCCGTCGAAGCGGCCAGGTCGCCTTCGTTGCGGCAGTCGCTCATCGAGAGGGTTCGTTGGAAGTCGATGGCATCGTCGTTTGCGCCTACACAGCCGATGATGCCGCCCGTACGGCGATAATTCGTGCCTTTGGCCGTGCCGAAGGTGATGTCGCCTTTGTTTATGCAGCGGACGAAGGTGCCGTAACCGTTGCCCAAAATGCCGCCCAGTGAGTGGTATTGGTGGCCGGGATCGGCGAATGTGACGGAGAAATTGCCCTCGTTGGTGCAGTCGGTGAAATTCCAGAATGCTTTTTCGGCCGAGCCGACCAGACCGCCGAACATACCGCTGTCGGGTTTGTTCGAGAAGTTGAATTCGAATTTGCCGCTGTTCGAGCAATTGGTCAGCGAACCCTTCGTGTTGATGAGTGCGCCGCCGACGATACCGCCGATAAACATCGTACGGCCCGAACCCGGAATGTTGAACATACCGGTATTGTGGCAGTCGGTGTAGGTCGAACCGGCTTTGTCCTGACCGACCAGTCCGCCGAGGTAACCCGAAGTGGAGTTGGTCTTGTCGGCCGAGTAGGTGACGGTCGCCGTGTTGGTGACACCGGTCAATGCGGCGCCGTTGTTGTAGATGGCGAGGGTTCCTGCTACGCCGGGATTGGGCTGTGTAACCGTCATGCTGCCGGCCAGCGTCAGATTCTTCACCGCGGCCGTTGCATCGAGCGTGTGGAACAGGCCCAGCTCCTTGGCGTCGCCGTCGTTGAGGCTGACCGTGAGGGTATGTCCCTTGCCGTCGAAGGTGCCGGTGAACGGATTTTCGGCCTGCCCGACGAAGCAGGTCTGGGAGAATGCGCTCAGGTCGACGTCGTGCAACAGGATCACCGTGCCCTCCTGCATGAACTCGTCGAGCGGCGCGGCCTCCGTGACGGCTTTGCCGAAGGCCACGAAATCGTCGCCCGTGGCGATGCCTTTCAGCGAGAGCTGCGTTTCGAACGATTCGGTCAGCTCCTCGGCCGAAACCGCATCCAGCGTGACCGTGCCGGCGGGGATTCCGACCCCTTCGGCAGGTGCGGTGACTTTGAGCATCGATGCGGCGATATCCAGTTCGACCGTCCAGCCTTCGGGGGCCGTGATGTCGCACTTGTCTACATACTGCATCGTGCAGGGGATGTTGCGCTGTTCGCCGAAGACGAAGCGGTCGATCGGCTCTGCGAACTGGATGACGGGCATCTTGGTCGAGAGCTCGACGCTGATCGACGACGATTCGCCGGCCGTGCCGCGGACGCTTAGCGGCGTCACCTTGACCGCACCGGTCAGCGTCGGATTCTGACTGTCGGGCATCGGCGCCGTGACGGTCAACTGGTTGTTTTCGAGGTCGGTTTCCGTCGTCCAGCCCTCGGGAGCTTCGACTTTGAGCGAAGAGGTGTTTTCGCACGAGAAGGGGAAGACGAGGCTCTTGCCGTAGGAGAAGATGTGGTTTTTGGTCGTCGCGTCGCCGTCGAAGGTCAGCGAAATGCTCTCTTCGAGGGCGGCTACGCTGAGCGTGTAGCTCATCGTGCGTCCGGCCTGCGAGGTGATCGCGATCGTGATGTCGCCGCCGGCTTCGGCTTCCAGATCCGAGGCGACGGGAGCCGTCACCGTGCAGCTCCGCGAACTGGGGATGACGCTGCATTTCCACCCTGCGGGAGCCGTGACCTCCGTGTAGGTCACGAATGCGCTTTTCAGCGTGTAGGCGGTCGTCGCGCCGAACTTCATGCTTTGGAGACCTTCGATGAGGGTGCCCTCCGTGTCGTAGAGTTCGAATTGGATCGCTCCGTCTTCCGCGTCCACGTCGTCGATGCCGCACGATACGACGCACAGCGTCGCGGCGGCAAGGAGCGTGTTCAGAAGAAAAAGAAGAGATTTTCTCATAGATGAAAGTTTTAGATTAGAGTTAGAATTGTAGAAACGATCGCACATTGCGAGGCGGTCGCAATGCGGAAATGGTTCAGGTCGGTGTATATATAAGGAATCATTCGGAGAATGAAGGTTGGTTGCGGAAGTATCGCGTGCGGATGCCCTTTTCCGTTGGAAATAAGGGCGAAACGAAGTCCGATTCAGGTAGATCAAAAGTAGACCTTTGACCGATACGAACCAATGGCGTCAAAAGAAAATATAAATCCGATTTTACTGTAATATATTTGTAATCAGATGGATATTTCGATGCGTCCGGTTCGATTATATGAATTGCGTATGAATCGAAACAGGCCGCGAACCGTCGGATCGGTTACCGGATTTCCAGTATTCGCTTTTCGAACTCCTGCGGAGGGATCGTCGCGGCGTTTCGCAGCCGGTTGCGGTAGGTGTAGACCGTGTTGATCGAGATGTGCAGGAATTGTGCGATCTGCGCATTGTCGGTGATGCCGAGCCGGATGACGGCCAGCAGCCGGAATTCGGTGTTGAGTTTGGTGGATTTGAGCCGCTCCGTTTCATGCAGCAGCGCGTTGACCTGTTCGATGAAGTCGGGGTAGATCGAGAGGAAAACGGTGTCGAACTCGTTGAAGAAGGCCTTGTATTCCCGTTCGGTGGAGGAGGGGGAGCGCAGTTCGCGCAGAAGGCGGTCCAGCCCGTGCGTATTGAAGGTCTTGAAGAGTTGGACGCGGAAACGTTCCAGTTTGTTGATATAGAGCGTGCTGAGCTGCATGTAGTGACGGATGTACTTGTCCTTGACCGTGTTGGCTTTCGACAGTTCGTCGTTGATCGTCTCCTGCTGCCGGTTGATGACGCTGAGGCGTTCGTTGAGTTCGCGCAGCCGCTCGTTGTCGTTGGCGTGTTGCGTTTGGAGTTGTTTGATGGTGCGTTTCTGCCGCAGCGTGAAGACGAGGATTCCCGTGAGCAGCAGAATCGTGCCCGTCACGACGGCGAGCAGGAGGTAGAGCCGGTGCTGGTGGCGGGCGATCTCCTGCATGAAACTCTGGTTGATCTCGGTCATCGTGCGCGACGCGATCAGGATACGGTTGACTGAGTTGCAGTCGATCGCGTCATCCAGACTGCGCGTGATGTAGCGGTTGGCACGCACGAGATCTCCCCGTCGGAAGAGCAGGTCGGCCAGTCGCGGCAGGGCGCTGTATGCGAGGCTGGGTACTTCCAGATCGTAGATTGCGGTGAGCGTCAGGTAACGCAGACGTTGCTCGTCGTCGCCCAACCGGCCGTATGCGTCGGCGAGACTGTTGGCGATCACCGCCTTGTTCGGTGTGGAGTTGTCGTTGCGCGAAAAGAATGCGTTCAGTTCGCGGATGCTTTCCTGCGGATCTCCGCCTTCTTCGTACCGCTTGTCGTGGCGCATCAGCGTGCAGGTGAGCCGGTTGCGGTCTACGACCAGCAGCACGGAGTCGCGGTAGAGGCCTTTCAGCCGTCTGTATTCGCGTTGCAGCGGGCCGGCCATGGCGGTTTGCGCCATGGTATGATAGAGTTTCAGGTAGCAGTTGTAGTAGTCCACCGAATCGAATTCGGGGCCGTGGGCCGGAATCGCTTCCAGTTGGTCGGCCGCGGCCTTGTACATTCCCAGGAAGATGAGATTCTTGCAGCGGATGAGCCGTGCGGCGTTGATCCGCTGCGGATCGCCCAGTTGGCGGGCGTACGTTTCGAGCCTGTCGCTGTAACGGAGCGCCGAGTCGAGCTGGAACTTCTGGAATTCGTTGTAGAGATGGAGGGCGGCGGCATACCTGTCGCGCGGGGTGCGGCTTTTATGCAGATCGTTGCGGTAGGTGTCGATCCGGTGGAGTTTGAGCCGGATCGCCTCTTTGCGTTCGGCTACGAGCGAATCGAGCCGTCGGAGAAGTTCGTCTTGGGAGAGGGTCAGCAGCGGGTCGAAATTCCCCCCCCCTCCGCATTCCGGGAGTGGAGATCACTGTTCGTAGCGGCCAGACAGATGTTCCATCCGATGAACAGTCCGCCTATGATCGAGAGGGCGTAGCGGTACATTTCCGTTTTAGATTTGGGTTAGTGTCAACAAATATACGCTTTTTCCCCGAGAAACAAAGACCCCGCCGACAGTTTTCCGGCTGTCGGCGGGGCGGATCTCCGGGGCGGGGTTACCGCCGTTCGGAGTGTTCGGCGACGTAACGCCACAGAGGGGCGGCCATCAGGGCCTGCGGGATGCAGTTCTCTTCGAGCAGCCGGCGCACCTCTTCGAAGGTGAACAGATGGATGCGGATGTCCTCGCTCGCTTCGAGGTGCTGCGTCGAAAGCGGCTGCACGCCGGTGGCGAGGAACGTGTAGGTGAGGTTGGTGTGGGTGGCGGGGTTGGCCGAGAGCACCATGTACTCTTTCCACTCGCCGCCGCCGTATCCGGTCTCCTCGTAGAGTTCGCGCCGTGCGGCGTCGAGCGGCGTGGCGTCCTGCGGGTCGCGCACGCCGGCGACGATCTCGTAGGAGGTGCGTCCGAGTCCGTGGCGGTATTGGTCGATCAGGAGGAACCGCCCGTCGTCGGTGCATGCGATGACGTTCACCCAGTCGGGATATTCCAGCACGTAATAGGAGGGGATGCGTGCGCCGCCGGGGAGTTCGACGGCTTCGCGCCGCACCGTGAACCACGGCTCATGCGCCAGATATTCGCTGTTCAGGACTTTCCAGGGTCGGTGATCGGGTTGTTTCATGGGAATTCGCTTTTCGGCAAAGGTACGATATTTTTGCGTTTCCCGTGCGGGAGCGTATGCGATTTGCCGAAAGGCGGCACCGCGGAGCGATGCCGGCAGTTTGCCGACATCCCGTGCGGCGGACTGCACTGCGCTGAGGCTCGTGCGGAACCTGCCGCTGTCGGCGAATCGTAGAAGAGACCTTGAAAGTGCGGGGAATTCCTGCGGATAAACGCTGGATTTCATGTCTTTAACCTCGTTTTGGATCGTCCGTTCCGGCAAAGTGCTTGAAAAAGTTGCTTTTGTCTGCGTTTATCCGTATCTTTTGGTGCGTAAAATTTCTTTTCGAGATGATTCCTTCTTCGCAGCGAAAAGCTATTGCCGATCTGCTTCGGCGCGAGGTCGTGCCGGCGATCGGGTGCACCGAACCGATGGCCGTGGCGTTGTGTACGGCGCGTGCCCGCGAGTTGCTCGGCGGCCTGCCCGAACGTATCGAGGTGCTGTTGAGCGCCAATATCCTCAAAAATGCGATGGGCGTCGGGATTCCCGGTACGGGGATGATCGGGCTGCCGATCGCCGTGGCGCTCGGCGCGCAGATCGGGCGGTCGGAATGCGGGTTGGAGGTGCTGCGCGACGTGACGCCCGAAGCGGTGGCGCGTGCGCGCGATTATCTTGCGGCCGATGCCGTGTCGGTCGCGCTCAAAGAGGGTATCTCCGAGACGCTCTATGTCGAAGTGCATTGTACGGCGGGCGGACGGCGGGCCGAAGCGGTGATCGCGGGTTCGCACACCCGCTTCGTCTATCTGGCCTGCGACGGCGAGGTCGTGCTCGACCGCCGGACGAGTGCGTCGTCGCGAGAGGAAGAGCCGTGCGTACCGTTGACGCTGCGACGGGTTTTCGACTATGCGCTGACGGCGCCGATCGACGAACTGGCGTTCATCGACGAGGCGCGCCGGCTCAATATGGCTGCGGCCGAATTGGCATTGGGCGGCGAATACGGTCATTCGCTGGGGCGGACGCTGCGCGGCCGGAGGGAGCTGCACGTCATGGGCGACAGCCTCTTTTCCCGGATGCTGGCCTATACCTCTGCCGCGTGCGACGCCCGCATGGCGGGTGCGATGGTGCCGGTGATGAGCAACTCCGGCAGCGGCAATCAGGGTGCCGGTGGCCGTCTACGCCCGGCAGACGGGCGCTTCGGAGGAGCGGACGCGCCGTGCGCTGGTGCTGAGCCACCTGACGGCGATCTATATCAAACAGAGCTTGGGGCGGCTCTCGGCGCTGTGCGGCTGCGTTGTGGCGGCTACGGGGTCGAGTTGCGGCATCGCCTACCTGATGGGCGGCGGTTACCGCGAAGTGGCTTGTGCCGTGCAGAACATGATCGCCAACCTGACGGGGATGATTTGCGACGGTGCGAAGCCCAGTTGTGCGCTCAAAGTGTCGAGCGGCGTCTCGACGGCCGTGATGTCGGCGCTGCTGGCCGTCGAGGGGAAGTGCGTCACCTCGGCCGAGGGGATTATCGACGACGACGTGGATCGCAGCATCCGCAACCTCACGGCGATCGGCCGCGAGGGGATGGCGGCTACCGACCGGCTGGTACTCGACATCATGACTCATAAGAAACCTGCGGACTGCGGACGCTGAACGGCGCCCCTCAGGGACGCCGTTTATTCGGAGGGGGCGGGATCAGTGTGAGGCTCCGCCCCAGAGGTTCAGGATGACGACACCGGCCACTACCAGCGTGATGCCCGCGATGCCGGTCAAGGTCAACTGTTCGCGGAACAGCAGCACCGACAGCAATGTCGCAGCGACGATTCCCAGTGCGCACCACGTGGCGTAAGCGATGCTCAGCGGCATGTAATGCAGCGCTTTCGACAGTGCGTAGAAGCAGAATACATAGGCTGCGACGCATCCCAGCGACGGCCATAACCGCGAGAATCCTTCCGTGTATTTGAGCAGGGTCGTTCCTGCCAGTTCGGCGGCGATCGCTGCTGTCAGCCAGATGTAACCGATCATGATGTTGCCCGTTTCGTTTCAAAGGATAGCCCCTGCCGTAATCGACTGTAATCCCCGATGCCGGAGTCCGTTTTTATCCGAAGGCGGTTTATCCTGCTGTAAAGATACGAATAAGCGAGGGTAAAAGCAAACTCGCTTGCATTTTGCCGATTCGGCGAAGCCAAAGATACGAAAAGCGGAACGCAGAAGCAAACGCCGGTCTGATTATGCCGGAACGGAATTACGAGGCGTCGGCCGACGATAGGAAAACCCCGATGTCCGAGGATATTTCAGCCTGAATCCGGACGGGGCAACGCCGCCGCTCGGGGCGCTCTGCGCGAAGAGAGACTGTTTCCGAATTCTCTGCGGTTTCTCTTTCCGACGTGTTTATTTCGTCTTGTATGAACAGCGGTACTTTCCGCCTGCAAGCCGCTGCAACTTGCTTTTCAAAAGATTACGGCGCAGCGGCGACAGACGGTCGGTGAAGACCTTTCCTTCGATGTGGTCGTATTCGTGCTGGATCACGCGGGCGGGCAGTCCGGTGAACTCCTCGTCGTGTTCCACAAACTTTTCGTCGACGTAACGCATCCGGATCGAGACGGGACGGCGCACGTCCTCGTGCAGTCCCGGCAGCGAGAGAC
>ERZ1504241.564-NODE-564-length-10803-cov-3.109695_pt1 | contig 10803 bp, 7 predicted proteins | sample MGYA00572243_ERZ1504241 | MGnify/ENA primary metagenome ERZ1504241 (study PRJEB39906, sample SAMEA3182114) | gut metagenome | biome: human; feature: gut; material: Stool; isolation source: human stools | place: Canada | collected 2013-06-10 ... | reverse complement strand
AAAAAGATTATTAGTGTATTAATGGTAGCTGTATGTTTGATGATGGCTGCTCCTGTTCAAGCTCAGTTACACTTCGGTGTGAAGGGTGGTTTGAACCTGTCAAAAGCAAGCTTTTCAAAGGATGCCTTGAAAGGTGATAACCAGACCGGTTGGTTTATTGGCCCTATGGCTGAGTTCACATTGCCTATTATCGGGGTGGGAGCTGACATCGCTGCTTTGTATTCACAAACGGAATTGGCTGCCAAAGGATATGATACAGATGCTAAACTGAAAACGTTTGAAATTCCTGTGAATTTGAAATGGTCATTTGGATTGGGAAGTATGCTGGGTGCTTATATTGCTGCCGGCCCGCAGTTTGGCTTTAATATCGGTAATAAAAAAGGCTTTATGGATTATGAGTTGAAGAAGAATAATACAACTTTCAATGTAGGTGCGGGTGTGAAGTTGATTCGTCATATACAGATAGGCGTAAATTATAACTTTGCTTTAAGTCATACGGCTACTATCGAGACCACGAATGAAGAAGTCATTAAGATTAAGAACAATACCTGGCAAGTATCACTTGCGTATCTGTTCTAAGCAAGTTCATTTAATAAAAGATAAAAAGGAGGCATTCTTTACTGAGTGTCTCCTTTTTTGTAATTTTGCGGTATGAAAAAATATGTAGATGTCATAGTGCCGTTGCCTATTGCCGGTCAGTACACTTATTCGCTTCCGGCAGAAATGGAGGAGAAAGTACAGATAGGGTGTAGGGTTGTAGTACCGTTTGGACGGAAGAAATTCTATACGGCTATCGTCACCAATGTGCATTATGCAGCTCCCGAAGGTTATGAGACAAAGGATATAGAAGAGGTGCTTGATTCAACTCCTGTATTGCTGCCTAAACAGTTTGAATTTTGGGAGTGGCTGGCTTCTTATTATCTCTGTACATTGGGAGATGTTTATAAGGCTGCCATTCCGTCCGGCATGAAGTTGGAAAGTGAGACTTTGGTGGTGTATAACCCGGACTTTGAAGCATCGGCTTCGCTTCCCGAAAAGGAACAGAAAATATTAGACTTGTTGAGTAATGACACAGAACAATGTGTCACCCAACTGGAAAAGGCAAGCGGGATGAAAAATATTCTTCCGGCCATTAAGTCATTGCTTGACAAGGAAGCTATTTACGTGAAGGAGGAATTAAAGCGTAATTATAAACCCCGTACGGAAGCGCGTGTAAAATTGGCAGACTCCGGTATGGATGAAGCCCGGTTACAGCAACTTTTCAATGATTTGGGACGTGCTCCCAAACAATTGGCACTGTTGATGAAATATATAGAGCTTTCCGGTTGGGTATCGCGTGAAACTACCTTAAAGGAAGTCACTAAGAGAACTTTATTGGAGAAGGCCGGTGGTTCTGCCGCCGTTCTTAACGGGCTGGTAGAAAAAGGAGTGTTTGAAATCTATTATCAGGAAATAGGGCGTCTGGATAAAGGCATGCTGAAGACAACGGATATCAATCCGCTGAACCCGGCACAGCGACAGGCCTATCAGTCTGTTCTCCAATGTTTCAGAGAAAAGAATGTCTGTCTGCTGCACGGAGTAACTTCCAGCGGCAAGACCGAAATATATATTCATCTTATTCAAGAGGTGCTGAAAGCGGGCAAACAAGTGCTCTATCTATTGCCGGAGATTGCTTTGACTACTCAGATAACCGAACGTCTGAAGCGGGTATTCGGCCATCGTCTCGGCATTTACCATTCTAAGTTTCCGGATGCCGAACGTGTGGAAATCTGGCAGAAGCAGTTGGGAGACGAAGAATATGATGTGATATTGGGGGTTCGTTCTTCCATTTTTCTTCCTTTCAAGAACTTGGGATTGGTAATCGTAGATGAAGAGCATGAAAATACATATAAGCAACAAGACCCGGCTCCCCGTTATCATGCCCGCAATTCGTCTATTATGCTGGCATCGATGTTTGGTGCTAAAGTTCTTTTAGGTACAGCCACTCCCTGTGTGGAGAGTTATTTCAATGCGATATCGGGTAAATACGGATTTGTAGAATTGAAGGAACGCTATCAAGATATTCAGCTTCCTCATATCGAATTGGTGGATGTTAAAGAACTTGCTCATCAAAAAAGGATGCAGGGACCTTTTTCTCCTCGCTTGGTCAAAGAAATTAAAGAGGCATTGGAACGTAAAGAGCAGGTGATTTTGTTTCAAAATCGTCGTGGCTTTGCTCCGATGATAGAATGTCATACTTGCGGCTGGGTTCCGAAGTGTAAGAATTGTGACGTGAGCCTTACTTATCATAAGGGATTAAACCAACTGACCTGTCATTATTGCGGATATACGTATCAGGTACCCCGTTCGTGCCCTGCCTGTGGTAGTGTGGAGCTGATGAATCGGGGGTTCGGAACGGAACGTATTGAAGATGATATTAAACTGATTTTTCCCGAAGCGAGAGTTGCCCGGATGGATTTGGATACTACTCGAACCCGAACGGCATACGAGAAGATAATCGCTGATTTTGAACAGGGTAAGACAGATATATTGATTGGTACGCAGATGGTTTCAAAGGGATTGGACTTTGACCATGTCAGCGTGGTAGGTATACTGAATGCCGATACGATGTTGAACTACCCGGACTTCCGCAGCCATGAGCGTGCTTTCCAGCTGATGGCACAGGTGGCGGGACGTGCCGGAAGAAAGAACAGGCAAGGGTTGGTGATTTTGCAGACAAAGTCTCCTGACTTGCCGGTGATTCGCCAGGTGATATCGAATGATTATGAACAACTTTATTATGACCAGTCGGCAGAACGGCAGATATTCAAGTATCCGCCTTATTACCGTCTCATTTATGTTTATCTGAAACATCGGAAAGAAGATGTGCTTGATATGGCGGCGGATGCAATGGCTGCACAACTTCGTTCCGGTTTGGGAAGTCGTGTGTTGGGACCGGATAAACCACCGGTAGCCCGTATTCAAACCTTATTTATTAAAAAGATTATGGTTAAAGTGGAACAGACCGCTTCGATAGCGAAAGTGCGCGATTATTTGCTTGCCGTGCAACGTGCAATTATTGAAGACGAGCGTTTTCGTTCCCTATTAGTATATTATGATGTAGATCCACAGTAATTATGAAAATAGAATTAGATGTGCATACCCATACCATTGCCAGCGGGCATGCATTCAGTACTTTACAGGAGATGGCACAGGCTGCTGCCGGCAAGGGTTTGAAATTGTTGGGAATAACGGAGCATTCTCCCGGTGTTCCGGGAAGCTGTAATCCCATTTATTTTAGAAATCTGCATGTTGTTCCCCGACAGATGTACGGCATCGAATTGTTATTGGGGGCAGAGATTAACATTCTTGACGGGGAGGGAAATCTTGATATGGATGAGAACTGTATGAGAATGTTGGATATTCGTATTGCCGGTATTCATTCTTTATGTTATAGTTATGGCACGGTAGACGAAAATACGCATGGGATGGTGAAGGCAGTCAGTAATCCTTTTATTCATATTATCAGTCACCCCGGAGATGGTACGGCCGAATTAAATTTCGAGCCTATTGTATTGGCGGCAAAAGAACATCATACCCTGTTGGAGATAAATAACAGTTCTTTAAAACCAACACGCAATAAGCCGAATGCCCGGGAGAACAACCTTTCTATCCTGCGGCTGTGTAAACGATATGAGGTGCCGGTGATTCTGGGAAGCGATGCACATATTTCATTTGATATTGCCCGATATGATTATTTGTATGACTTGTTGCAACTTACCGAGTTCCCGGAGTCACTGATTATGAATCGTGATGTGAAATCGTTTAAAGAATATCTTTGTTTGTAGAACTATATGAAGAAAATACTTTTTGTTTGCCTCGGCAATATTTGCCGTTCCTCTTCCGCAGAAGAAGTTATGCGTACTTTAGTTATCATCAAGGAGAACTGCCTGATAGCCGTATGCGTATGCATGCTTCTCGTCGGGGATACAATCTGACTCATCGTTCCCGCCCTGTCTGTACAGATGATTTTTATCACTTTGATATGATTATCGGTATGGACGACCGCAATATAGAGGATTTGATAGAACGGGCGCCTGATTTGGAAACAGAGAAGAAAATCCGCCGGATGACAGACTATTGTCGGGTGAAGATGGTGGATTATGTACCCGATCCTTATTATGGAGGGGCGCAAGGTTTCGAGAATGTATTGGATATTCTGGAAGACGCTTGCGCCGGACTGCTTGAAAGTATTCGTGCTATTTCTTCAACTCAGGATAACTGATTCGAGTGTGATACATCGTTTTCAGTTTTTCCTTAAACAGCGCTTTCACTAAGGCGATATCTTTGAAAGTGATAGGACATTCTTTGAAAAATCCTTCTGCAACTTGCGCGTCGATGATTTTGTCTACTAAAGTTCCTATACTTTCTTCTGTATATTCGGGCAGGCTTCGTGAAGCAGCTTCTACGGAGTCGGCCATCATTAGGATGGCTTGCTCCTTGGTGAATGGGTTGGGACCCGGATAACGGAATTTTTCGGCATCCACTTCTTCGTCAGGGTGCTCATTTTTATAGGAAATGTAGAAGTACTTAGTCAGTCCTCTTCCATGATGCGTGCTGATAAAGTCTTTAATGACTTTAGGCAGATTATGTTTCTCGGCAAGCTTCAAGCCATCTGTGATATGGCTTATGATAACTTGCGCACTTTGTTCATAGTTGAGGCTTTTATGCGGATTTACTCCCGATTGGTTCTCGGTGAAGAAGGCGGGGTTTACCATTTTACCTATATCATGGTAAAGCGCTCCTGTACGAACCAACTGGCTTTTTGCACCGATTTTATTGGCTGCTTCTGCTGCCAGATTAGCCATCTGAAGGGAGTGTTGGAAAGTGCCCGGAGCTATCTCCGACATCTCGCGTAGCAAGCTGTTGTTGATATTGGAAAGCTCTACCAGCGTAACATTGGAAGTAAAGCCGAATGTCTTTTCCAAAATAAACAGCAGCGGATAAGCAAACAGCAGTAGAATGCCATTTATCATAAAGTAGATATACATACGTGTATTCAGCTTGGTCAAATCATCTTCGTGAATCAGCTCAAAAGCAAAATACAACAATGCATAACTGGCAAAAACTACCAAAGCCGTTCGCAGAAGTTGCGAGCGTTGTGATAATTCGCGTAAGCTATAGATAGATACCATGCCTGCCACCACCTGCAAGAGAATAAACTCATGAGGGAAACGCAATGTGATGGAACAGAGCAGGATGATGGTGACGTGAGCCATGAATGCCGTTCGCGAGTCAAGAAAGATACGCACTATAATCGGTATCATCGCAAAAGGAACGATATAAATACTGGATAGACTTTGCGATACCATGACGGAGGCGATAACCGGAAATAGCACTATCAGTGCGAAAAGCAAACTTAAACTGCCTTTGCGCTCATAATAATCGGCACGGAACAAATCCAAATAGACCATGAAGCAAAACAGGAAGATGCCGACATAAAGTATTTGTCCGGCCAGTGTCAGCCGTTTCTCTTGTAAAGAATCACTGCGCTTTTCCCATTCTTTTCGTAAAGACTCTAATATATTGTAGGTCTGTTCGTTTACAATTTCTCCGCGGTCTATAATTTTTTGACCGTTTAAGACAAAACCGTTTGCATAGGAAATATTGGATAGCAGGTCTTTCTGTGCTGCTTCAGATTTGGCTTCGTCATAAATAAGATTTGGAGTAATATAATTATTTAAGTTGCACTGCTGCAAAACCTTCTTCTTGTAATGGGTGGTATCGGCGTTCAGCAGGTATTCATAAGCATCTTTTACAGTATATAACTGACCGACCGGCCGACTTGTGGCCGTATTCTGTTCTACCGTTCGTATGGCAGTGATGCTGTCCTCTTCCATTCGGGTGAGGTCATTACCGGCAATAATTCCATTTCTATACATCTCTTTCAGCATGCGCTCTATGTATCTTATATAATCTGTGCCGGGCAAGGAATGGCGAAGTGTTTTGTTATAGTCTTCTCTCAGTCTCTCAATCATCTCTTTTTCCACATTCTTTTCTATATGGAAATAGGGCTGGTAAGTAGCAAGAATACTATCCTGTTCTTTTTGCACCTGCATGTCATTTTTATAAATGGGGAAATCGAACGATGCTTGTAATAGTCCGTACTTCCATGGTTTGTTAATGTCAAATTGATAGTTAAATTTGCCTTCATTGGGCAAAAAATAAACTATAACTGACACTGTGGCAATGAAAATGAGGCTTTTATACAGCAAATCTTTATATGAAAACCGTTTACCGGTCTTTAAACTTTTCATAATCGTATATTTTTGCGCGCAAAATACGAAAAAATCGGGAAATTTAGATTAATTTTGCGGCGTATTTTATATAAAACAACAATGTCAGAAAGAAAAGTAAGAGTTCGTTTTGCTCCGAGTCCAACGGGAGCGTTGCATATTGGTGGTGTGCGCACTGCTTTGTATAACTACCTGTTTGCTCGTCAGCACGGTGGAGATTTAATTTTCCGTATAGAAGATACCGATTCAAATCGTTTTGTTCCGGGAGCGGAAGAATACATTATCGAATCGTTCAAGTGGTTGGGGATTACGTTTGATGAAGGCGTAAGTTTTGGTGGTAATTTCGGGCCGTATCGTCAGTCTGAACGTCGCGATATTTATAAAAAATATGTGCAAGTCTTGTTGGATAACGACAAAGCTTATATTGCTTTTGATACTCCTGAAGAGTTGGATGCGAAACGTAAGGAGATTCCTAACTTTCAGTATGATGCTTCAACCCGTATGACCATGCGCAACTCTTTGACAATGTCGAAAGAAGAAGTTGATGCATTGGTAGCAGAAGGAAAACAGTATGTGGTACGTTTTAAGATAGAACCTAATGAAGATGTTCATGTGCATGATATTATTCGTGGTGAAGTGGTGATAAATTCGTCCATTCTTGATGATAAAGTATTATATAAATCTGCAGATGAGTTGCCTACTTATCATTTGGCAAATATCGTGGATGATCATTTAATGGAAGTCTCTCACGTTATTCGTGGAGAGGAATGGTTGCCTTCTGCTCCTTTACATGTATTGTTATACCGTGCTTTCGGTTGGGAAGATACGATGCCTGAATTCGCTCACCTGCCGTTATTGTTGAAGCCGGATGGAAATGGAAAGCTGAGTAAGCGTGACGGTGACCGTCTTGGTTTCCCCGTATTCCCATTGGAATGGCATGATCCTAAAACCGGAGAAGTATCATCCGGATATCGCGAGTCGGGATATTTGCCTGAAGCTGTTATCAATTTCCTTGCTTTGTTGGGATGGAATCCGGGTAATGACCAAGAAATCATGTCATTGGATGAATTGGTGCAATTGTTTAACTTAAGCCATTGCAGTAAGGCCGGTGCAAAATTTGATTTTGAAAAAGGAAAGTGGTTTAATCACGAATATATATTGAAGAAAGACAATGCTGAAATAGCGGCTTTGTTTATGCCTGTCCTGAAAGAAAACGGCATAGAGGCTCCTATGGATAAAGTGATAACAGTGGTGGGATTGATGAAAGACCGCGTTAGTTTCATTAAAGATTTGTGGGGAACCTGCAAGTTCTTCTTTGTCGCTCCGATGGAGTACGATGAGAAGACTACCAAGAAACGCTGGAAAGAAGACTCTCCCGAGCGTATGTTGGAGCTTGCCGATGTATTGGAAGCATTGGATGATTTCTCATTGGAGAATCAGGAAAAGGTAGTAATGAAATGGATAGAAGATAAAGGTTATCATTTGGGCAATATCATGAATGCCTTCCGTTTGACATTGGTAGGCGAGGGCAAAGGGCCGCACATGTTTGATATCTCTGCTGTTTTAGGAAAAGAAGAAACATTGAGACGCATTCGCCGGGCTGTGGAAGTGCTCAAGTAATACCGTGAATCATGATTTATAATCTAGTCATCTATATTTATCTATTCGGGGTTAAGCTGGCCGCATTGTTCAGTTCCAAGCCTGCCAAGATGGTGAAAGGTCATCGGGAGGTATTTGATATCCTGCGTGACAAGATTGACCGGAATGCCCGTTATATCTGGTTTCATGCAGCATCTTTGGGCGAGTTTGAACAAGGACGTCCATTAATTGAGCGTATTCGTAAGGAGCACCCTGAGTATAGAATATTGCAGACTTTTTTTTCTCCTTCAGGGTATGAAGTGAGAAAAAACTATCAAGGGGCTGATATTGTGTGTTATCTGCCCTTTGATACACCTCGTAATGTGAGGCGTTTTATCGAGATGGTGAATCCCTGTATGGTATTCTTTATAAAGTATGAATTTTGGCAGAATTATTTGAATACACTTTATAAGAAAGGTATTCCGGTTTATAGTGTTTCGTCTATATTCCGCCCGAATCAGATTTTTTTCCGTTGGTATGGTAAGGATTACCGTAAAGTGCTGAAGACTTTTTCACATTTATTTGTGCAGAATGAAGTCTCTGAAAAACTGTTGGCAAGTATCGGTGTTACTGATGTAACGATTGTAGGTGATACTCGTTTTGATCGGGTATTGGATATTTGCACTGTTGCCAAGGATCTCCCTTTGGTAAAAGCATTTAAAGGAAATTCGAAGACTTTTGTTGCCGGTAGTTCGTGGGGACCTGATGAAGATATTTTTATCAGGTACTTTAATGAACACCCCGAAATGAAGTTGGTCATAGCCCCTCATGTGGTGAGTGACAGCCATTTGAAAGAAATCATGGAGAAGGTAAAGCGTCCTTGTGTCCGTTATACAGAGGCAACAGCAGAAAATGTATCGAAAGCCGATTGCCTGATTATTGATTGTTATGGGTTGCTTTCATCCATTTACCGTTATGGGGAAATTTCGTATATCGGTGGAGGATTTGGAGTTGGTATTCATAATGTGCTTGAGGCAGCAGTGTACGGCATTCCGGTTATTTTTGGTCCGAACAATAAGAAATTCCGTGAGGCTCAGCATCTTTTAGAAAAGAAGGGTGGGTTTGAAATCAATGATTATGAGGAATTTAAACGTTTGATGGATAGATTCCTGACTGATAACAGCTATTTGCAGCAGGCGGGAAATGCAGCCGGAGATTATGTGAAGAATAATTCCGGAGCCTTGGAGAAGATTATGAGAGCAATTCGGTTGTAATCTAGTTTAAAGTATAATAATAAGAGCCGTTTGTGAGATAAGTATTATCTTTCAGGCGGCTTTCCCTTATTTAATTCCTATCTTTGCGTTCAATAATTATTTTATGAGCATTAATGACGATATATTGTTATTGAAACTCATTCAAAGCGGTAATGAGCAAGCGTTTAAGTATTTATTTGATACTTATTTTGCGTCGTTATGTCGTTTTGCGCATGTCTATGTATCAGATACCCAAGATGCTGAAGAGCTTATATTAGAGCTTTTCGTTCATATTTGGGAACATAGAAATGAAATAAATATTACTCTTTCGTTTAAAGCATACCTTTTTCAGGCAGCCCGCAACCGGTGCTTAAATTATCTGCGTGACAATCGTTCAATGCTTCGTCTTGAAGAAGTGGAAGAGGAAATAAGAGATGAAGATATCTCGGCTCTTGAAATGGAGGAATTGCAACATCTTATTATGGAGGCTATTTGTGCATTACCCGATAAATGTCGGGAGGTTTTTCAATATAGTCGGCATGAAAACCTCTCAAATAGAGAAATAGCAGAAAAAATGCAAATCTCAATAAAAACGGTAGAAGCTCAGATAACTAAAGCTTTAAAGTTAATAAAGAACTTCTTGGACGAAAAATATATCTATCTTTTTTAAAAAAAACTCTTTTTTGAATAAGGGTTATTTCATTTTGATGTGTCATACGGTTGTAAAAAGCTAAAAAGACATACGAAATGAAAAAAGAAATACCCTGGAATCTAATTATTCAAAAGCTGAAACACGATATTACAGCTGAAGAAGAACACGACTTGACCGTGTGGTTGGCTGAGGATAACCATAGGGTAATTTTTGAGGAGTTACAAACTTTGTGGCAAAAGGTACAGGAAAATGCTATTAATTACACTCCCGATACAAATTATTATTGGAAAGAATTATCGAAACGAATGAAGACTACAGAGGTAAAAGCTGAACCTTCTGTTCATAAGACTCGTTCTGTATCTTTCAAACGCTATGCTGCTGTTGCTTCTGTTTTTTTGCTTATAGCTCTCTCTTGTACATTATATATAGGTATAAATTTGGGTCGCCCGGAATTAAGTACTCAGCACTATACTAATTTGAGTGGAAAATCTAAAATTGCATTGCCGGATGGTACGGAAGTTTGGTTGCATACAAATACTTCTTTGACTTATGATACCGATTATAAATTAGCTAATAGGGTTGTGAATGTTGAAGGAGAAGCATATTTTGATGTTGTTCATGATCCAGCTAAGCCATTTATTGTGCAAACGGAGGGTATGAAAGTTATAGTTCATGGAACAAAATTTAATGTGGAGTCTTTTTCGCATTCCAATATAACGGTAGTAAGTTTGTTGGAAGGTTCTGTTGAATTGGAGACAGAAAAAGAAAGTAAGATGCTACGTCCCGGAGAATTAGCTACTTTTAATAAAAGAGATTGCCAACTGTCTGTAACAGAAGGTGATGTCTTTTTTATGAGTTCTTGGGCTGAAGACCAAATTGTATTTTCACAAAAGTCTCTAGGGGATATCTGTCGCTTCTTGGCTAAGTGGTATCAAATACAGATAGTTATAGATCCTTTATTGAAAGATTCATATCATTACACATTTACATTACGTAACGAATCTCTTGAGGAGATTTTACGAATCATGTCTCGGATAAATCCGAT
>ERZ1504241.505-NODE-505-length-11792-cov-2.797222_pt1 | contig 11792 bp, 6 predicted proteins | sample MGYA00572243_ERZ1504241 | MGnify/ENA primary metagenome ERZ1504241 (study PRJEB39906, sample SAMEA3182114) | gut metagenome | biome: human; feature: gut; material: Stool; isolation source: human stools | place: Canada | collected 2013-06-10 ... | reverse complement strand
GGAAGAAATGGATAAGGCGATGGAACTTCACAAGGCATTGGTCGAATCGGCTGCCGAACATGACGATATGTTGATGGAAAAATTCTTTGAAGAAGGTACATTGAGTGAAGACGATATGCGTGCCGGTATTCGCGCCGGTCTCGTTATCCGGGGGATGTTCCCCGTATTCTGCGTATGCGCGGGCCGTGACATGTGCGTTCGTCGTACACTTGAATTCTTAGGTAATGTCGTTCCTTGTACGGATAAGATGCCTCGCCCGGTTACGACAGAGGGTGTGGAAGTGACTCCCGACTCCAACGGACCGACCAGTTTGTTCTTCTTCAAGACGACTGTAGAGCCGCATATCGGTCAGGTTTCTTATTTTAAGGTGATATCAGGTAAGGTAAAAGAAGGTGACGATTTGTTGAATGCCGATCGTGGTTCGAAGGAGCGTATCGCGCAGTTGTTCTCTGTTGCCGGACAAACCCGTAACGCCGTGACCGAAATGGTTGCCGGAGATATCGGTGCTACCGTTAAGCTGAAGGATGTTCGTCGTGGTAACACATTGAATGGTAAGGGATGCGATTATCGTTTCGACTTTATCAAATATCCGGACCCGAAATATCGTCGTGCCGTGAAGCCGGTTAATGAAGCAGATGCTGAAAAAATGATGGAAATCTTGATGCGTATGCGTGAAGAGGATCCGACGTGGATAATCGAACAGTCCAAGGAATTGAAGCAGACGATCGTTTCCGGCCAGGGAGAATTCCATCTTCGTACGTTGAAATGGAGAATCGAGAACAATGATAAATTGCCGATCGAATTCTACGAACCGAAGATCCCGTATCGTGAAACGATCACGAAAGCAGCCCGTGCGGACTACCGCCATAAAAAACAGTCAGGTGGTGCGGGGCAGTTCGGTGAAGTTCATCTGATCGTCGAACCGTACTACGAAGGTATGCCGGCACCGGATACATATCGTTTTGGCGGACAAGAGTATAAAATCAGCGTACGTGATACGCAGACTATAGATTTGGACTGGGGTGGAAAGCTGGTGTTTGTTAACAGTATCGTTGGTGGAGCCATCGATGCCCGTTTCCTGCCGGCTATCTTGAAAGGTATTATGGCTCGTATGGAGCAGGGACCGTTGACCGGGTCGTATGCCCGTGACGTGCGCATCATCGTCTATGACGGAAAGATGCACCCGGTAGACAGTAATGAAATTTCTTTCATGCTGGCAGGCCGTAATGCTTTCAGTACCGCATTTAAAGAAGCCGGTCCTAAGATCCTGGAACCTGTTTATGATGTAGAAGTATCGGTTCCGGCTGATTATCTGGGCGACGTGATGAGTGACCTGCAGGGACGTCGCGCCATCATTATGGGTATGAATAGTGAAAAAGGCTACGAAAAGCTATTGGCAAAAGTGCCTTTGAAAGAGATGTCTTCGTACTCGACATCTTTAAGTTCCATCACAGGTGGACGTGCTTCATTTACCATGAAGTTCTCCAGCTATGAATTGGTTCCGTCGGATGTCCAGGACAAGCTGTTAAAAGCTTACGAGGCAACTCAGGCAGAAGATTGATTTGGATTTTCTATAAATTGTATGAAGGCTGCCCCTGTGAAGGAGTGGCCTTCATTGTTTTTTCATATGGCTGTTGCAATGCCGTAATATGAAGTACGTTTTTTTGTGTCGTGTTAATAGAAACAACATGAAACTAAGAAAGTATTATCCAACCATTGTCCTGTCGGACATTCACCTGTTTGGTACGGGGATATCCATTATCTGAATTCCGGTGATTGGGTGGAAAGCCTTACGGCTCTTGTCGAAAATGAACAAGGTGAATAGAATATTATTTTTTATAATAAGGAGGGATACACAGCGGATGAAATGCTACCTTCCTGTTTACACTATGCCGAAGTGATATGAAAATATTGTTTATCATACAGGGTGAAGGCCGGGGACATCTGACTCAGGCACTTTCTCTCCGTCAGAAGCTGACGGACGAAGGCCATCAGGTGGTTGGTGTCCTGGTCGGCAAAAGTCCTGCCCGCCGTCTTCCAGATTTCTTTAGCAAGAAGATCGAAGCGCCTGTCTATCCGTTTGAAAGTCCCAACTTCCTGCCTTCCGCCCAAAATAAACAGGTCAACCTGGTCAAAAGCGTAGCTTATAATGTTTTCCGGTTGCACAAATATATGTCGAGTATCCGGTATATCAACCGGATGATAAAGGAGACAGGAGCAGATGTGGTCATAAACTTTTATGAGCTGTTGACCGGACTTACTTACCTGTTTTGCCGGCCGAAAGCTGTCATGGTCTGCATTGCGCACCAGTACTTATTCCTGCATCCGGACTTTACTTTTCCGAAAGAAAATCGTCTGTCGCTTGCTTCCTTGAAGTTCTTTACCCGCATTACGGCTATCGGAGCTGCTAAGAAGTTGGCGTTATCTTTCCGTAAGATGCGGGAGGTTACGGCCGACGGGATCGTGGTGGTTCCTCCTCTTTTGCGTAAGGAGGTTTTAGAAATGACACCGACAAAAGGGGATTATCTGCATGGCTATTTATTGAATAGTGGATTTGGTGAAGAGATATGTTCCTGGCATAAGGTACATCCGAGTGTCGAACTGCATATCTTTTGGGATAAAAAAGAGGTGCTTCCTGAAGTTAAAGTTGATTCCCGTCTTTCTTTCCATCAATTGAATGATACACTGTTTGTCCGTTATATGGCAGGAGCGAGGGCGTATGCCACGACTGCTGGGTTCGAGTCTGTTTGTGAAGCGATGTATTTGGGTAAGCCTGTTCTGATGGTTCCGACACATATTGAACAAGCTTGTAATGCTTTTGATGCCGTTCATGCCGGGGCCGGCGTTATTGCGGATCGGTTCGATCTGGATGCTTTGTTGCAACTGTCGCAAACGCATCAGCCGGATCTTGCTTTTTCTCATTGGGTGAAGCAGGCGGATTGGTTAATCCTGCGTGAGTTCCGCCCGGACTTATTGATGGAGGAAACACCTGCTTCCCTATGGCATCGCTTGTCTACCCGTTGGATATACCGGTTTGGAAAATCGTTATCGATTTGATGGTGGTTTATTGATTCATGATTTGACAGATTTGAAACATGAAAAAAGATCTATCGGTGAATTAACAGACAAGGCGCAGCCTTGTCTGTTAATTCACCGATAGATCATCATTTTAAGGTTCAAATATTCTTATATACTATTTCAACGCCTGCTTGATATCCGCAATGATGTCATTTGCATTTTCGATGCCGACAGACAGGCGGATCAGGTCGGGAGCTACGCCTGCTTCGATCAGCTGTTCGTCCGTCAACTGGCGGTGCGTATGGCTGGCGGGGTGGAGGACGCAGGTACGGGCGTCCGCTACGTGGGTCACGATGCAGATCATCTTCAGGTTATCCATAAAGCGGATCGCATCTTCGCGGGAACCTTTCAGGCCGAAAGCGATCACGCCACAAGTCCCGTTCGGCATGTATTTTTGTGCCAGATCGTAATATTTGTTGCTCTTTAATCCGGGGAAGTTCACCCAAGCGACCTGCTCGTTTGCTTCGAGCCATTCGGCAACCTGCTGGGCGTTCTTGCAATGTTGAGGCATACGCAGGTGCAAGGTTTCGAGTCCTAAATTCAAGAGGAAGGCGTTCATCGGAGCCTGGATGGAACCTAAGTCGCGCATCAACTGTGCCGTTGCCTTTGTCATATAAGCCATCTTGCCGAAAGCTTTTGTGTAGGTCAGGCCGTGATAGGATTCGTCCGGGGTTGTCAGGCCGGGGAATTTGTCGGCATGTGCATCCCAGTCGAAATTGCCGCTGTCCACAACCGCACCGCCTACGCTTGTCGCATGGCCGTCCATATACTTGGTTGTAGAATGCGTCACGATATCGGCTCCCCATTCGAACGGGCGGCAGTTGATCGGCGTAGCGAATGTGTTATCCACGATCAGAGGCACACCATGACTGTGGGCGATACGGGCAAACTTTTCGATATCGAGCACACTCATGCCCGGATTGGACAAGGTTTCGCCAAACAAAGCCTTTGTGTTCGGACGGAAAGCAGCCGATATTTCTTCTTCCGAAGCATCAGGGTCGACGAATGTCACTTCGATGCCTAACTTCTTCATTGTCACGCCGAACAGGTTGAACGTTCCACCGTAGATCGTGGACGAGCAGACCATATGATCGCCGGCCTGGCAGATGTTGAATACGGCATAGAAATTGGCTGCCTGTCCGGAAGATGTCAGCATGGCGCCTACGCCACCTTCCAAAGCGGCGATCTTGGCTGCGACAGCATCGTTTGTCGGGTTTTGCAGGCGGGTATAGAAATATCCGCTCTCTTCCAGGTCGAAGAGTTTGGCCATCTGTTCACTGGTGTCATACTTGAATGTCGTGCTCTGATAGATGGGCAGGACGCGCGGTTCTCCCTTTTTCGGTTGCCAGCCTCCCTGCACGCAGAGGGTTTCCGGCTTTAATGAATTGTTCATTATGATAATGTTTTACTATGTATTTGTTATTATCCGGCAAAAATAAGGAATAGTTTGTATCACAATATCTTCTTCTGTAAAATACGGAACCAAATGAATGCGACGATCCCTTTCAGCATACTGGAAATGCTGATTGCCCACCAGACACCGGTAATGCCCAGCCCCATTGCTGTTAACCCGATCGCCATTGGGATACGAAGGCTGTTGAACGTGATGCTGATGATGGCGGGTGGGAGCGTGCGGCCCGTACCGTAGAATAATCCCTGCATTGTTATTTCCAGCATCATGAACAACATAGAGTAGCCGTCGATGCGAAGGAAAACGCCTCCTGCCTCATAAGCGGCCTTTTCGGGTATGATCAGTGAGAATACTTCGCTGCCGAAGAACACGAAAAGCAACGTACAGAAGATTCCGAACAGGGCAGTCATTTTCAGTGTCGTATGGTAAGCACCCAGGACACGTTCTTTTTTCCGGGCGGCAAAGTTTTGCGCCACGAACGTGCTTAGAGCCGTGCTGAATCCTTGCGAGGTATTCCAGGCGATCGCTTCGATCTGTCCGCCGGCTGTCATCGTCATCAGTCCGATATGTCCGCCATAGGTGGAGGCCGTGCGTGCCATCATCAGGTTGATAACGGCAAACAGACTGTTTAGCAGTGCTACGGGAAGCCCCAACTGAAAGATTCGTCTGCTGTAGCGGCTTTTCAACCGGATGAAGAACGGGAATCCTCCGAACAGCCGGTTTTTCTTTTTCAGGTAATAGATAAAGATGGCCAGTACGGTCGCTTCCGACAACCAAGTCGCACAAGCCGCTCCGTTTGTTCCCATTCCAAACCCGAATATAAACAACGGATCGAGTACCATATTCATGATCAATCCGCTACCGCTGACGTAGAACGGGATTTTACTTAGTCCAGCCGCATTATAAATTCCGGTACAGGCGGCTGCCAAGAAAATGAACGGAAACCCGGTTGCCACGATCTTGAGATAAGATACTGCTGTGCCGGAAATTTCTGTGTCGAGCTTGAAGAAACTGATGATCGGATTTGCCAGGACGAACAGCAGAAATCCCCAACAGACGGAAATCATAAGGGCGATCGTCAGGTTGTGGGAGGCAAAGGCGCGGGCATCATCTTCCTCACGGGCTCCGATGCTTTGTGCCACGCTGACTTCCGAACCCACTTTATTCAGATAGGAGATCGAAGTCGTCATCCACGTCAGGATACCGACAGCTCCGATAGCGGCTACCGCTTCGCTACCCAGACGCCCTACCCAGGCCATATCGGTGATACTGTAGGCCATTTGTATAAACGAGGTTCCCATGATGGGAAGCGCCAGGTTGAACAGTTGCTTTTTAATAGGCCCTTCTGTCAGATTTTTTGTTCCTTGCATGTTTGTTTATTTAATTCGGGGACAAAGATACGATGTTTTCCGCTGAAAAGATGTCGGCATGCAGCATGCCGGGGAGCTTTTGCCTGAAAACAGCCTCTACATGCCTCATGCCGGGATGTTTTTGTTGGAAAACAGCCTCGCATGTTTCATGCCAGCTTCTCTATAAACAAAAACAGCCTGTCGCGAGTGGCGGCAGGCTGTACGGATAAAAATTAGTATCAGAAATTGATGTTTACCCCGATCATCGCGCTGAAACTCTGCATCGGATAGCCGTAATAGAGTTCGTATTTCTGGAACAGGACGTTGTTCAGTTTCAGATACAGCCCGAAGGTGTCATTTAGGGTGTAAGTTCCGGTCAGGTTGAGTTCGTTGATGTTTTTCATCTTTTCACCTTCCGATCTTCCTAAGAACGTCTTGCGGCCGGTTGCTAAATAATAATCCAAAGAAGCAGTTACTTGGCTGATCGGACGGACGGTGATGCCGGCTGTCAATTCCATTTCGGGTTTGCCGTAAGCATCTTCGATATCGTCGACGTTCCAACTATTGTAGACACCTTTCAGGTTGATGTCGAATAATTGCTGATAGCTATATTTCAGATTGACACCGCCGAACGCATGTTTTGCATTTGCTTGCAAAGCTCTACTGGTATTGGCAAAAATATCGCCTTGCACACTTGGAGCAAGGAGCGTCGGAGCAAAGAAAACTTCATCACTCGTGATCTTATATCCCCCGAATACATCGAACCAGAAACCGGGAGCGATACCGCTTCTGATACCGACCGTCCCATCCAGATAGTTACGGGAAGGAAGCAGCTCCATCGTCGGGTTGATATAGCGGTTGACCTGCGAAATTTCGTACATGCTGTTTGAGTAGAGTTTGCCACCGGCAACCAGGTAAAGCTCGGTTTTATCGGCAACTTCCACGTCAGCCGTAATATTCGGGGAGGCCATGAATTTGCTGTTGTCACCGGTCACGAACATGATGTTCGCACCTAACTTCAAATTCCAATTGTCTCCCGACACTTTGTAATAAGGCGAAAGAGTTGCTTCGGCATGGTTTTCAAATTCCAGATATTCCTGTCCGCCCATTGTCGGCAGGCTGTAATTGAAGTATTCTACGTTTCCTCCTAATCCGATGCGCTGTTCACCGCCGAAACGGGCGTTCAAATCAAACTTTACGTCGAACGTATGTTCCGTAGGTCCGTCCTGCTCCTTGCTTAACGCATATTTATGGGAGAAGTTGGTATATCCGAGATCTAACAGATAGCCGACAGGAGCGTCTTCTTTCGATTCGACTCCGATCTTTGCCTGGATAGTCTGGTTTACCTGATTGGTCTCACGGTCGAAATTTTCCGGAACTAATGTTACTGATGATTCGGGACTGTAAACCGGTAGCCCGTAGTAATTGAATGCGGAGTATCCGTATTTGATCCCCATGTCCAACGATAGTTTTTCAAATGCGTGTTTGAAGTTGAGTCCACCTAAGTTATCATTCAATTTGGCCTTAACCTTGTCGAAGTCCGTATCGATATATTTCACCTTCCCGTTCGTCGAACGATGGGAGAACCAGATATTCAGCTTATCCTTGTCCGTGCTCAGGATGTGGTAGCCTAAGTCGCCGTTCAGGTTCAGATACGTACCGCCGCCGAAGTTGAAATAACCGCGGCGTTTGTTGTACTGGATATCCGTCATGATATTGCCTGAAGGCAGGAGGCTGATCTCCTTCTCCGGATCGGCGGGGACGGTGAAAGTCGCGTAGTCGATCGCCATCTTCTTGACAACCGGTTCTTTGATGACCGGCAATGTGTTCACTTTGCTGGCATCCTGTACGGTCGGGTCATATTCGCGTTCAAGCGTCATTTCCCGGTTCAGGTTTTTTTCCTTCGTTTTGTCTTCCTGTGCGCTGACGGTTGCGACACTCCCTAACAGGGCCATCACACACAGTGCTTTGATGTTGTATATTGTCTTCATCACTTTTTCTTAGTTCTTAAGTTTACCCAATCTATTTTCTATCATACCGGCGATATCGTCGTCACCTTTATAATTGTTCTGCAGGCTGGTGAGGTATTGACGAGCCTGGAAGTCATCACCCTGGCGGATATAGATGTCGGCCAGCAGGATAAATCCGCGAGCCAGCCAGTATTGGTGAGGCGTACCGTTCTCAATGAAGTTCATGAGCACCTTTTCGGCATTCTTGTCATCGTTGGTATCGTAATATAGTTGGGCCAACAGATATTTGGCCTCCGCACCGTGTACCGTACGGGTATCTTTGCTCAATTCTTTCAGGTCGGCAAGCGCCTTGTTCGCCTGTTTTTGGGCGATATAGGCTTTAGCACGTACGTAACGGGCTTCGGCTTCCAGTTCGGGAGAGAGCTTCGGTTCTTTCAGCAATTCGTCTGCCGCCAGAAGGGCATCCTTTTGCTGTCCCGTCTGCAAGGCACAGCGCATGATGCCTAAACGGGCGGCCTGTCTGTTCTCCGGATTCTCGGCTACGATCTGCAAGCGTTTGAAGCTTTCCAATGCGGCCGGATAATCTTTGCTCAGGTATTCGATTTCGGCCGTGCGGGCAACCGATTCTTCGAGGAACTTGGTGTCGCCGCTGGCAATGACCGATTTGAACCGTTGGATGGCTTCGTCGAACTCTTTCTTGGCAAAAGCGATGCTACCTAAGTAGAAGTTGGCATTCGAACTGAACGCCCCTTCGGGGAATGTTTGCAGGTAGTTGATCAGGCTACGGCGAGCACCGTCGTTGTCACCGCGCATGAAGAGTTTTTCGGCGGCGATATAGGTCAGCGAATCCTGTTCGCCTACTTCCAAGCGGATGTTGCCGCCTATGGAGTTCACATAGCTGGCATAAGCATTGATATCGTTGAGATCGATATAAACAGACTTCAAATCCTGCAATGCGATTTTAGCTTCTTCGCTGCCCGGATAATTGCTGATCACCTGCTTGTAGGCGGCGAGCGCCTTTTCCGGCTGGTTGTCGTTGTAGTAAAGTAAACCGAGCTGGATGCCTGCTTTACGTGCCAGGCTGCTCTGAGGAAATTCGCGGATCAGCTTTTCGAACGCCTGTGCGGCGGAAGAGCTGTTTTCGAGCAAGACATAAGAGCGTCCTTTCTCGAACAACGCATCGTCTACATATTGCGATTCCGGATATTCGCTGATCAGGCGGTCCATTGCGCTGATCTTGCCTTTATAGTCTTTCTGCAACCCTAACAGGAATCCTTTCTGGTAGATCGAGTAATCGCCAGCGGAAGGAGACAACTGGGCTGCACGTGAATAGTTTTCTTCTGCCAGACTGAACTGGCGGTTCTGATACAGGCAATCGCCGATACGGTTGTAAGCGTCAGCCAAAGAAGCGGCCTGCCGGTTACTTTCCAGGTCGACATATTGGCGGAAACGGTTCAGGGCCGCACTGTAATCCCTCAGTTTGAAATAGCTGTAACCTAAGTTATAATAAGCCAGAGCATACATGTCCGTATTGTGCTGGCGCGTATTGTTCAGATACGTGCGATAGTCCGATATCGCGTTTTCATATTCTCCCATGCGGTAGTAGGATTCGCCACGCCAGAAATAGGCGTCGTTGCGGGCTTCCATATTATAAGAACCGAGCTGGATTGCCTGGCTGAACAAACTAACGGCGTCATCCAGCTTGACATTGGCAAAAGCCTGTGTTCCGAGTTGGAAAAGGATGTCCTGTTTGGCTTCCAGTATCTTGGTGCTCGGATGTTTGATCTTGTTGATTGATTTCAAAGCGGCTTCGTAGTTTTTGGTAGCCAGGTAGACTTCGACCAGATAGTCGTTCACCTTGTCTGCGTATTGCGAGTTAGGGAAATCGTTCAGGAAGTCTTCGAAGATCGTCACCGACTCGCCGAACCCTGTAAATGCCGTTTCGTGGATGAGCAATGCGTAGTTGTACATGGCGACTTCCTTTATCTGTTTGTCGAATGAAGAGGTGGCAGCAGCCTCGAATGCCATGCGGGCATTGTTTTTGTCGCCTAACTTCAGGTAAGACTGTCCGAGATAGAGATAGGCGTTCTGTGTCAGCTCGTCGTTCTGGCGTACGGTCCGGCTCAGGGCGTTGACCGCATTGCTGTAATTCCCTTTATTGAAGTAGCATACACCTAAAATGTACAGATCGCTGCGGAGCGGGTTTTCTGTAGATGAAACATATTTGCTCAACATCCGGATCGCTTTTTCCTGGTCGCCTAAATGATAATATGAATCACCAACGATCCGGTACATCTCGCTGTTGTTCTTGCTATCGGGATATAGAGAGAGAAGCTCTTCACCTTCTTTCACCACCTTTTCGTATTTGCTCTGGATAAAATAAATCTGTGCGATGTAGTATTGCGACTGCTCGCGGTATTTCGGGCTCTCTTTCAGACGGGAAAACTCGATCAGAGCATTGTTGTAATTCCCCATCGCGTAGTCGATGTAGGCGACATAATAGGTCGAGGCTTCCTTATATTTGTCTCCGACCTGCTCGATCCGTGCGAAGTAGCCGCGGGCTTTTTCCATCTCACCGGTCTGCAACAGCGAATAAGCCAGACGGAAAGAATAAGCCTCCTGCTGTTCGGGACTCAACATGTCGATATCGGCTTCGTTGAACCAGAAAATAGCTTTTTCATATTCACCGCGTTCGAAATGTACGGAACCGATCATGTAACCGATCTCGTCGCTATGGCGGGAAGCTGGATATTCTTCCAGATAGTCTTTTAGCAACTCGTCTGCATTAGGGCGTCCCTGTTCATAAGCGGCATAGACCAGCATATAGTCTGCCTCTTGGATCAGGTCGGCATTCGTGGAATGCTGTTTGTAAGCCTCCAACTTGTCAATGCAACCGGCATAATTTTTTAAACTAAACAACTCTTTCCCTTCTACAAATAGGCGATCCGGTGCATCAAACTGGTACGACCGTTGCCCGTATGCGACATGACTCCCCACCACTATGCACAGTGGAATAAGTATTCTTTTCATCACTCCTTAGCTTTTATAATACAGATATATATAAATATAACGGTATATGTTGGTTCTAAGTTGCAAATATAAGAAATATATTACTTTATATAGCGGTCTACTGCTTTTTTGATAGATTGCAATCCGAAATCGTCCGGATTCAACTGGTTGGCTGGCAGAATAATGATCTCGGCTGCATCGTCTTCAGCTTTTGCTCCGTCGAAGGATTCGGTCAGACATTCGAAGAACATATCGACCGTATGTACCTCGAAGCCGGAATAGGGATAAAGATTGGGAATGGAAAAGAGATAACGGCAGCCGGCGATGTCAAGTCCCGTTTCCTCTTTCACTTCCCGGTGGGCTGCATCTTCGGCTGATTCATACATATCGACAAAGCCTCCCGGCAAGTCGAGTGTCCCTTTAGCGGGTTCTTTGGCACTTCTCCTTTTGAATTGCGGATGAAGCAGGCGACAGCCGAGGAAGGATTGAAATAATAGACGAACCCGCAAGTTGTGCATTGTTTGGCTTTCTCGTTGCGTTCCACAAATGTCCTGGCTCCGCATTTCGGACAATACGTAAATTGATGTAAAGGATGGGACATGATATTTTATTTTTAATAGTCAGGCACGGATTACACGGATTTCACTGTTCTAACAAACTGTGCAATCCGCGAAATCCGTGCCTGAAATAGCTTTGTGTTTTTATTACTTCACTTCCCAACCCAGTGCGCTTGCGCCCAATACGGCTGCATCGCTTTCTTTCAATTGGGAGAATAATAATTTTGTCTTGCCTTCGAACACTTTCAACATGTTTTTTTCCATTGAACGTTTGATCGGATTCATAATCAGATCTCCGGCTTTAGTTAGGCCTCCGAACAGGATGATCGCTTCTGGGCTGGAGAATGCAACGAAATCAGCGAATGCTTCACCCAGGATGTTACCTGTGAATTCGAAGATTTCCAAAGCCAGCTTGTCA
>ERZ1504241.488-NODE-488-length-12088-cov-3.147594_pt1 | contig 12088 bp, 8 predicted proteins | sample MGYA00572243_ERZ1504241 | MGnify/ENA primary metagenome ERZ1504241 (study PRJEB39906, sample SAMEA3182114) | gut metagenome | biome: human; feature: gut; material: Stool; isolation source: human stools | place: Canada | collected 2013-06-10 ... | reverse complement strand
GCGCGCATTCTCTTCTGCATCAGCCGCGACGACCTCTACAAACTGCGCGTGGTACGCAACGACCTCGACCACTTCATCCGTACCGTGCTGCGGCTCTACGACGGCGTTTTCACCGATTTCCGCCCCATCGACGAGCAGGAGATCGCCGCGGCGAGCGGCTACAAGGTCGAGCATGTCAAGGAGCTGTTCAAGCGGCTGTGGCAGATGCGCGTGATCCGCTACATTCCGGCCAATCAGGCGCCGATGCTCTTCTTCGATTGCGAACGGCTGCCGGCGGCCGACCTCTACATCGCCCCCGAGACCTACCGCCGCCGTCAGGAGCTGGCCGAAGAGCGCTTCTCGCACATGATCGCCTACGCCGCCAACGAAACCGAGTGCCGCAGCACGGTGCTGGAACGCTATTTCGGTGCGGCCGACCCCGCGCCGTGCGGTGTCTGCGACATCTGTCTGGCGGCGCGCAAACGCGCGAAATCGGCCGAAGCTCCGCTCGACGAGGAGATCTTGCGACAGCTCGACGCCGAACCGCTCGCGGTCAAGGAGCTGGCAGCGCGCTTCCGCTGCGACGCCGAACGGGTGTTGGAGGCCGTCGAACGATTGCAGCACGCAGGTAAAATTTCGACGGCGGAGAGCGGAAAACTCGCAATTAATCGGTAACTTTGCGTCGCCTGAGAGAATTCGCATGGAAAAACGAACGTTTCAACAGCACATATCGAACGAAGATACCGCAAAGCTGCCTGCCGTGCTCTTCGACGGCCCGATCGTCATCGTCGACGACGAGAAGCAGGTCGAAGCCGCCTGCCGCGACCTGGCGTCGTCGCCCGTGCTGGGCTTCGACACCGAGACGCGTCCCTCGTTCAAGGCGGGCGTCACCTACCGCGTCGCCCTGCTGCAACTCTCCACGCCGCGGCGCTGCTATCTGTTCCGCCTCAATAGGATGCGCTTCGAGAAGCAGCTCGTCAAACTGTTGGAGAACAAGGCGATTCTGAAAATCGGCGCCGACGTGGCGGGCGACATCCGCTCGCTGCTGGCCCTGCGCCGCTTCCGGCCCGGCGGCTTCGTCGACCTGCAACAACTGGCCCCCGACTGGGGCATCGAAGAGAAGAGCCTGCGCAAGCTTTCGGCCATCGTGTTGGGCAAGCGCGTCTCGAAAGCCCAGCGGCTGAGCAACTGGGAAGCAGCGCAGCTTACCGAAAAACAGATGCGCTACGCCGCCACCGACGCATGGATCTGCCCCGAAATCTACCGCACGCTGCAACATACCCTTAAACCGAACGACAAATGACGACCCACCCCCGTATTTTCCTGCGCAGAGGCAAAGAAGAGTCGCTGCTGCGCCGTCATCCATGGATCTTCTCGGGCGCGATCGGCCGCGTGGAGTGTCCCTCCGACACGATCGCCGAGGGGGAGATCGTCGACATCCATACCGCCGCCGGCGATTTCATCGCACGCGGCCACTACCAGATCGGATCAATCGCCGTGCGGGTGCTCACCTTCGCGCAGGAGCCGATCGACGCCGCATGGTGGCGCGCTCGCATCCGTTCGGCCTGCGAAGTGAGGCGCACGCTCGGTCTGATCGGCAATGCCGCGACGACCTGCTACCGGCTCGTTCACGGCGAGGGCGACTCGCTGCCGGGGCTGGTGATCGACATCTACGGCACGACGGCCGTCGTACAGTGTCATTCGGTGGGGATGTACCGCTCGCGGATGCAGATCGCCGAGGCGCTCCGCGAGGTCTACGGCGAGCGTCTCGCAGCCATCTACGACAAGAGTTCGCAGACGGTACCCTACAAGGCGGGGCTGAACGCCGTGGACGGATACCTGATGGGCAAAGTCGCAGCTCCGACACAGGAGGTGTCGGAAAACGGCCATCGTTTTCTGGTCAACTGGGAGGAGGGGCAGAAGACGGGTTTCTTCCTCGACCAGCGCTGCAACCGCGAACTGGTGGAACGCTACGCTGCGGGCCGCACCGTGCTCAACACCTTCTGCTACACGGGGGGATTCTCGGTCTACGCCGCCGCGGGCGGAGCGAAGGAGGTCTGCTCGGTCGACGCCTCGGAGCGCGCCGTGCAGCTGGCCGACGAGAACATGCGGCTGAATTTCGGCGACAGTTTTCCCCACACGACGCTCGCCTGCGACGCCGTGGAGTATCTCAAACAGATCGGCGACCGCTACGACCTGATCATCCTCGACCCGCCCGCCTTCGCCAAGCACCACAAGGTGCTGGGCAACGCCATGCAGGGGTACAAGCGCCTCAACGCACGGGCGTTGTCGCAGATCCGGCCGGGCGGCATCCTTTTTACCTTCTCCTGCTCGCAGGCCGTGACGAAGGAGCTGTTCCGCACGACGGTCTTCTCGGCGGCAGCCATCGCCGGCCGCAACGTGCGCATCCTGCACCAGCTCACGCAGCCGGCCGACCACCCGATCAACATCTATCACCCCGAAGGGGAGTATCTCAAAGGGTTGGTGCTCTATGTGGAATAAACCCTCCGACAGCGAACGGATCGATGCCGTGACGGCGTGGCTCGATGCGGCAGACATCGCCTGCGACCTCTATTTCCACCCTGCCTCGCCCACGATCGAACTGGCCAAACGCCACTGGCGCGACGACGGGTCGAAACACTGCAAAAACCTCTTTTTCCGCAATCACAAGGGCAACCGGCACTATCTGGTCTGCTTCGACTGCGACCGCACGCTCTCGATCCACGACCTCGAAGCGCGGCTGCATCAGGGAAAACTGTCGTTCGCCTCGCCCGAGCGCATGATGCGTTATCTGAGGCTGGAACCCGGTTCCGTCTCGCCGTTCGGGCTCATCAACGACGCGGAGCATCACGTTCACCTCTTTCTCGACCGCAACCTGCTGTACTGCCCGTCGCTGAGTTTCCACCCCAACGACTGCCGCGCCACGGTAGTCATCGCCCGCACGGAGTTCGAACGGTATCTCGCGCGGGTGGGCAACAGCTACGAGTATCTCGATCTCTACGAGGAGTAGCCGTCCGCTCCGCTGCCCTTCGCCCCTCCCGCAGATAGAGAGAAAACCGCCTCAAAAGAGGCGGTTTTCTGTCAGACCAGTCCATCTATTCGTAAATCAGATACTTTTCGCGCATTTTCGCGAAACGTTCCACGTCGGGCCGCCAGCGTGCACGAATCTCGGCCGCGGAACGGCCGTCGAGAATCATCTCGCGCACCCAGCCCACGCCGATCAGCTTCTCGAACATCGGAGTGAAGAACGCCTCGCCCAACCCCAGCGCACGATAGGCGTCGATCACGTAGTCGAGCGTCAGCCCCTCGGCGAGAATCTCCTCGCAGGGCTTCTCGCTCAGGTCGACACCGCGACATAGGCGTCCTTCCAGAGGAGGATGTTTCGCGCCGGCTGTCGGCCGCGGCGTGAAGACGAAGCAGTAGCGGTCGGCCGGCATGTCGGGATGGCCGTAACACTCGAACGGACGGTCGGTGCCGCGCCCCAGACTCACCACCGTCCCTTCGAAGAGGCAGATCGACGGATAGAGGTAAATCGACCGCTGCGTCGGCAGGTTGGGCGACGGCGCCACGGGCAGCTCATAGCGCGTGGCATGGGTATAGCGGCGGCACGGTACGACTGTCAGGTCGCACGGCTTCGCCCACCCCTCGCCCACGGCCATGCGGGCGATCTCGCCCATCGTCAGTCCGTGTACGACGGGAATCGGCAGCGCGCCGACGCCCGACTTGTATTTCATGTCGAGCACGGGGCCGTCGATGTACGATCCGTTGGGATTGGGACGGTCCAGCACCACTACCGCGCGGCCGAAATCGGCGCAGGCATCCATCATGCGCAGCATCGAAATATAGTAGGTGTAGAAACGCAGACCCACGTCCTGCATGTCGACCAGCAGCACGTCGAACGAGCGCATCGCCTCGTCCGACGGTCGGCGCGTGCGGCCGTCGTAGAGCGAACGGATCGGCACCCCCGTGCGCTCGTCGACCGAACTGGCGACGTGCTCGCCCGCATCGGCCGTCCCGCGGAATCCGTGTTCGGGCGAGAAGATCGCCGTCAGGCGCACGCCGCTGCGATGCAGCAGGTCGACCAGATGCTCGTCGCCCACGCGCGAAGTCTGGTTGGCAAGCACGGCCACGCGGCGCCCGCGCAGCAGCGGGAAGTAGGCCGCCGTATCGGCCGCCCCGACCGTCACCCCGTCGCACGCCCCCTCCGGCGCGGCCGCCGCAGCGACCGGCAGCAGCATGCACAGCAGCGAAAAAAGCAAGAGTTTGCGCATCGCCTTCGTTTTATCGTTTCATATCTTCGACCAGCGCATCGACCAGCGTGCGGCAGGCAGGTTCGACAGCCGTTGAATACCCCTGCTTCAACTCGACAGGCGCGCCGACGACCGGCCATTTCATCCCCTCGGCGAACTCCGTCATACGACGTACGGCGGCACCGGCCCACGTAAAGGAGCCGAAGCAGGCGAAACGGCGGTGCGGAATGCAGCGCTCGGCGATCTTACGCAGCAGCGCATCGACCGGCGGGTAGAGCTGGCCGTTGTAGGTCGGCGAACCGACGACGAGCGTATCGTAACCGAAGATGTCGCGCAACACCTGCGACACGTCGGCCGTCGAAAGATTGTAGACGACGATCGGCCGCACGCCTGCGGCGGCCAGGCCGCGGGCGACGGTCTCGGCCATCTGCTCCGTATTGCCGTACATCGAACCATAGGCGATGACCGCCCCCGGCTCGCCCTCGTAACGGCTCACCTTGTCGTAGAGCTCCACCACGCGGGCGATCTCTCGGCGCCAGACGGGGCCGTGCGTCGAGCAGATCATGGCGATGTCGAGCGGGGCGACCTTCGCCAGGGCGCGCTGCACGGGCTGGCCGTATTTGCCCACGATGCAGGCGTAGTAACGGCGCATCTCCTCCCAGAAGGGTTCGACGTCGAGCTGCTCGTCCGTCACGCCGCCGTTCAGTGCGCCGAACGTGCCGAACGCATCGCCCGAGAAGATCGTACGCTCCTCGGCGCACCACGTGGCCATCGTCTCGGGCCAGTGCACCATCGGAATCATGCAGAACGCCAGCGTCAGCCCGCCCAGGTCGAGCACGTCGCCCTCCTTGACCTCGACCGTACCGCACGCGATGCCGTAGTAGCCCTCGATCATCTGCAACGTCTTGGCGTTGCCGACGATCCGCACGGCGGGATAGGCCTGCCGCACGGCGGCGATCGAAGCCGAGTGGTCGGGCTCCATGTGGTTTATCACCAGATAATCCAACGGTCTGTCGCCCAGCCGTTCGCGGACGTTGGCCAGCAGACGGCCCGTGAAGCAGGCGTCGACCGTATCGACGAGCGCCGTCCGCTCGCCGCAGACCAGATAGGCGTTGTACGACACGCCGAGCGGCAGCGGCCACAGCCCCTCGAAAAGATGCTTCGTGCGGTCGTTCACCCCGACGTAGAAAATACGATCCGTGAGTTTTGTCAAGTCTTTCATAACGGATACTGCAATTTATTTATCGAAATACCTTTATTATTTCCACTCACGCCTCGGCGCCGAACTGCATGAGGTAGGCCTTGATGAAGGCGTCGATCTCGCCGTCCATCACCGCGTCGACGTCCGACGTCTGGCAACCCGTGCGGTGATCCTTCACACGGCGGTCGTCGAAGACGTAGGAGCGGATCTGCGACCCCCACTCGATGCGTTTCTTGCCCGCTTCGAGCGCCTGCTGCGTGGCCATGCGCTTGTCCAGTTCGCGCTGGTAGAGCTTGCTTCGCAGAATGCGCATCGCATTCTCGCGGTTCATCAGCTGCGAGCGCGTCTCCATGTTCTCGATCAGGAACTCGACCGGTTCGCCCGTATCGGGATCCTTGCCGTGATAGCGCAGCCGCACGGCCGTCTCGACCTTGTTGACGTTCTGACCGCCGGCGCCCGACGAGCGGAATGTATCCCACTCGATGTCCGAGGGGTTGATGACCACCTCGATCGAATCGTCCACAGCGGGCGACACGAAGACCGACGCGAAGGTCGTCTGGCGCTTGTTGTTGGCGTTGAAAGGCGACAGACGCACCATGCGGTGCACGCCGTTTTCGCTTTTGAGATAGCCGTAGGCGTAGTCGCCCTCGATTTCGAGCGTGCAGGACTTGACGCCCACCTCGTCGCCCGCCTGGTAGTCGAGCGTCTTGACCTTGTAGCCGTGGGCCTCGCACCAGCGGGTGTACATGCGCAGCAGCATCGACGCCCAGTCGAGCGCCTCGGTGCCGCCGGCTCCGGCGTTGATGTCCAGAATAGCGCCCATCTTGTCCTCGTCGCGGCGCAGCATGTTGCGCAGTTCGAGCGCTTCGATGTGCGCGATCGTCTGCGCATAGTGCGCATCCATCTCCTCCTCGGAGATCACCCCCTCTTTCAGGAAATCGGGCATCAGTTCCAGATCCTCGACCTCCTTGCGGATCGTGTCGTAATCGGTGATCCAGCTCTTGATCGACGCCACCCGGCGCAACTGCTCCTGCGCACGCGCCGCATCGTCCCAGAAGTCGGGTTCCTGCGTCTTCTCCTCCTCGTTCTGCAAATCCATGCGCTTGCGTTCGATGTCGAGACACTTCTCCAACGTATCCCGACGGCTCGCCGCCTCCTTGATCTGTTCTGCCAATACCATAAAATTTCCGGCTTGAAATCGATAGGGGACAAAGATACGAATAAGTGAGAGCAATGTCAAATTTATTTGAACATTGCCGAACGCGAGTATCTTCGGCGAAGCCAAAGATACGAAAAGTCGAGCGCAATGCAAATATATTGGCTTTTGCCGAGACGAAAACGAGCTGCGGACAAGTCGCAATCCGGCAGCCCGGCAGGAGGGCCGACAAACCACGGTACGAGACCGGAAAAAACCGATGAAAATTTCGGGAATCAGCCGGACGGGCCGCCCCCTCGCATCCTCCGGAAAGCTCCGCGACACCCGAATGAAACGGGGAGACGAGATCGGTCGGAAGGCCATTTCTTTCACCTCTCCCGACGATTTTTCGGAAAAAAGCGTATCTTTGGGTTTCGAACGGACAACGAGCAACGATGATTTTTCAGTCCAAATACGATCTCGACGACAACCGCGCAGTCATCCGCCGGCTCCACCGCGGCGACATGGCCTGCTTCGAAGCCTGCTATAAATTCTATTACCGCGGCCTGTGCAGTTTCGCGTCGCGTTGGGTGCCGGTCTCGACGGCCGAGGACATCGTGCAGGACGCGATGCTCTACATCTGGGAAAACCGAGACAAACTGCTCGAAGAGCTGTCGCTCAAAGGGTTGCTCTTTATGATCGTCCGCAACAAGGCGTTCGACCGCATCGCCCACCGGCAGGTCCGGCAGCGCGTCCACCAGCAGTTGAGCGAGCGCTTCGCCGAACGTTTCGAATCCCCCGACTTCTATCTCGGTTCCGAGTTGTCGCGTCTATACGACGAAGCGCTCGCCCGTCTGCCCGAACAGACGCGCCGCATCTTCGAGATGAGCCGCCGGATGGGGATGACGCACCAGCAGATCGCCGCCGAACTCGGCGTCTCCCCGCAAACGGTCAACTACCATATCTCGCAGGCGCTGCGCACACTCGGCGTAGCCCTCAAAGATTACCTGCCGCTGCTGCTCTGGCTGCTATCGTTCTCCGGACGCAACGATCTGGTCTGACCGTACCGCAACCGACTTTCCGGTTTCGACGAAAGAAAACTGCCTTTTCCCCTTAGTAACTTTTCATGTCGGGACGTATTATTATCAAAACCCCGACATCCATGATCGAAATCGACGATACGCTGTTGATCGAATTTCTGGGAGGAAAACTCGACGCCTCGACCTCGGCCGAGGTCGAACGATGGTACGACGCCTCCGACGAGAACCGCCGCAGGCTGGAACGGCTCTACCTCGTTTTCTTCACGGGCGAACGCCTGTCGGCCGCAGCCGCGGTCGATCCCAATCTCTCCTGGCAGACGCTGCGTCGGCGCATCGAGGCGCGCAGGCGCCCCGCACCGACGAAACGGCTGCGCACCTTCGTCCGCTATGCGGCCGTCTTCGCCGTCGGACTCCTCACCGCAGGTTCGCTGCTGTTTCCCTACCGGTCTGCGGACGACCGCACCTGTACGGTCACGACCGAAGAGCGGGCCTGCTCGATCCGTCTCTCCGACGGTTCGAACGTACGACTGATGCCCCACTCGCAGCTGCGCTACGCATCCGATTTCGGCAGCGAGGGCCGCACGGTGCATCTGACGGGGGAAGCTTTCTTCGACATCCGCAAAATGGCCGACGCTCCGTTTACCGTTGACGCCGGAAAGGAGACCCGCACCGTCGTGCGGGGCACGAAATTCAACATGAAAGCCTACGACGACTGTTCGGACATCGAGACGACGCTCATCGAAGGCGTCGTCGACTTCCACGCGGGCGACCGCACGGTGACGCTGAGCCCCGGACAAAAGATCTCGTACAATCCGGCCAACCGCAAACTGATGCTGCGCGAAGTCAACGTCGATGCGGAACTCGATGCGCAACTGCGTTCGTTCCAGTACGTCCGGCTGTCGAAGGTCGTCGAAAGCATCGGCACCCACTACGGCTGCGACATCGCTTTCGGCCGCGAAGCGCTCGAAGAGATCCTCTTCACCGGCACGCTCGACTACAACATGCCGCTGCGCCATGTCCTCGAAATCGTGACGCTCTCGACCGATACACGCTTCACCCGGAACGGCGACAAAATCACCATCTTATGAATAACTGTCCGAGATAGAAAAGACGCGGCCGCCGGCACACGGCGTGCGTCACGATCTTAACTAACTTAACCTAAACCATTCGTCTATGAAACAGAATTTTCGCGGTTCATGGCATGTCCGGGCATTGCTGCTTCTCTGCCTGACATTCCAAATCCCGTGGGGGGGGGAATTATCCCACGCCGCACAGACGGCGCAACAAAACACGATCCGCATCGGGAACGTGACCAACCTGAAAGAACTGATCCGACAGATCGAAGCGCAGACCTCTTACAAGGTCTCCTACCAAGGTAATCTGGCCGACAACATCACGATCAAGGCCGATCCGTCGAAACACAACGTCGAGGAGCTGCTCGCCGATGCACTCCGCGGCACGGGTATCAGCTACGTGATCCGCTACAACACGATCATCCTTACGCAGGAGCAGCCGCGCGCCGAGGCTGCGCAGCAGGCGTCGCAGACGCGTCACATCGCGGGCCGCGTGATCGATGCCGAGACCAAGGAGCCGATCATCGGCGCGACGGTCTGGGTCAAGGATTCGGCGCTGGGAACGAACACCAACGTCGACGGAGCCTTCGACTACACCTTTACGGGACACTACGGCTACATCGCCGTCTCCTACATCGGCTACCAGACACAGGAGTTCCCCGTCACCAACCTTCCCAAGGTGATCGAACTCTCGGCCGGCAACGAACTCGACGAAGTGGTCGTCGTGGGATACGGCACGCAGAAGAAGGCCAGCGTCGTGGGGTCGATCGCCTCGGTCTCGGTCAACGACATCCGGATGCCGACGGCCAAAATCTCCAACAACCTGGCCGGCCAGCTGGCCGGCGTGATCTCGGTGCAGCGTTCGGGCGAACCGGGCGCCAGCTCGACCTTCTGGATCCGCGGCATCTCGACCTTCGGCAGCAGCACGACGCCGCTGGTGCTCGTCGACGGCATCGAACGTGATCTGGATCTGGTCGACATCGAGGACATCAAGGACTTCTCGATCCTCAAAGACGCCGCCGCGACGGCCATCTACGGCGTGCGCGGCGCCAACGGCGTGATCCTCATCACCACGCGCGAGGGTATCGTCGGCAAACCCCAGATCAACATCCGCTTCGAAGCCGGCATGGTGCAGCCGACCAAAGTCCCCGACATGCTCGACGCCGTGCAGCTCGCCGAACTGTGGAACGCCGCCGCGGGCAGCGAGGTCTACACGCCCGAAGTCATCCAGAAATACCGCGACGGCTCCGATCCCGACCTCTACCCCAACGTAGACTGGGTGGACTACCTCTACAAGGATCTCTCGTTCAACGAGCGCGTCAACGTCAACGTGACGGGCGGCGGCAGCACGGCCAAATACTACATTTCGGGCGGTTTCTACAACGAAGACGGTCTGTTCGCCCGCGACAACATGAAGGAGTACAACACGTCGGTCTTCTACCGCAAGTTCAACTTCCGCTCCAACGTCGAGGTGCAGCTCCACAAATATACCAAGCTCAACGTCAACCTGGCCACCACCTTCGAGCGCAAGAACGAACCGGGAACGGCGGCGAGCAACTCCGGCGGCACCAGCATCTGGAACTATGCGATCAAATCGGCTCCCAATGTCTTTCCGGCCGTCTACTCCAACGGCCTGCTGCCCGGCCCCGGCGCCAACAACGGCGAGAACCCCTACGTGCTGCTGACGCAGACCGGTTACCGCGAGAAGTTCTACAACACGGCGCAGTCGCTCTTCTCGCTCACGCAGGACCTCGGCGACTGGGTAACCAAAGGACTCACCGTCACCGTCAAAGGCTCGTTCGACGCCAAGAACTACAACCATCTGGCACGCACCAAGACACCCCCGCAGTACATGGCCAGCGGCCGAGACGAGTTCGGCGACCTGATCTTGCAGCAGACGGTCGTCGGCACCGACAACCTGACCTACGCCGAGTCGCACAGCGGCTACCGTTCGGTCTACCTCGAAGCGTCGGTCAACTGGGCGCGCTCCTTCGGCAAGCACGACCTCTCGGCGCTTTTCCTCTACCAGCAGTCGCAGCGCAATGACGTAGGAATCGACAAGTCGGAGCCCGAACTGGCCCTTCCCTACCGGCACCAGGGTATCGCCGGACGTATCACGTACAGCTACGACAACCGCTATTTCATCGAAGGCAACTTCGGTTACAACGGCTCGGAAAACTTCTCGCCGGGCAAACGGTTCGGATTCTTCCCGTCGGTAGCGGCCGGCTACGTGATCTCCAACGAGAAGTTCTTCGAACCGGTGCGGGGCGTGATCGACCTGCTCAAAATCAAGGCCTCCTACGGTATCGTGGGCAATGACAAGATCGGCACGGGCGACAACGTGCGCCGCTTCATCTACAACGGCACGGTCAATTCCGGCAGCAGCTACTATTTCGGAACCAGACCGCACAGCTCCTCTTCGATCCAAATGGGCGACTGGCCCAACCCCAACGTGGGCTGGGAAGAGGCGCACAAACTCAACGTGGGCATCGACCTGTCGCTGTTCAGCAAGCTGAAAATCTCGGCCGACTATTTCAAAGAGAAACGCGAGGGCATCTTCCTCCAACGGCAGTCGATCCCCGTCTACGTCGGTCTGAGCACCCAGCCGTGGGTGAACATCGGCAAGATGCGCAACAGCGGCGTCGACGCTTCGCTGGAATACCACCAGACGATCGGCCAAGACCTGCATCTGACCGTGCGCGGTAACTTCACCTACGCCCGCAACATGATCGTCGATCAGGATCAACCCGACTACAAATACCTCTACATGAACCGCACGGGGCAGGCACGCTACCAGACGTTCGGCCTCGTAGCGGCCGGCCTGTTCCGCGATCAGGCCGACATCGACGCATGGCCGAAGCAGTCGTTCGGCGACGTCGAACCGGGCGACATCAAGTACCTCGACCTCAACGGCGACGGCGTGGTCGACTCCTACGACGTCAAACCGATCGGCTACACGTCGATCCCGGAAATCGTCTACGGATTCGGCTTCTCGCTGCAATGGAAGGCGTTCGACTTCTCGGCTTTCTTCCAGGGCGTCGGCCACGTAAGCTTCTCGACGCTTACCGATCAGACGCTCGGCTTCAACGCCCGCAACAGCCGCGAGGCCAACCTCTTCTCCGATGTCTACGATAACTACTGGACGCCCGAACGGCTCGACGCCAAATATCCGCGTCTGTATATCGGTACGAATAACAACAACAATCAGACCTCGACCTTCTGGATGGCCAACGGCCGCTACATGCGCCTGAAAAACCTCGAAATCGGCTATACGCTGCCCAAGCGCATCTCCCAGAAGATGGCCATGCAGAACATGCGCGTCTATCTCTCCGGCGTGAACCTGTTCACGTTCAGTCCCTTCAAACTGTGGGACCCCGACTTGCAGACCGGCGCCACGAACTACCCCAACA
>ERZ1504241.475-NODE-475-length-12339-cov-2.890427_pt1 | contig 12339 bp, 6 predicted proteins | sample MGYA00572243_ERZ1504241 | MGnify/ENA primary metagenome ERZ1504241 (study PRJEB39906, sample SAMEA3182114) | gut metagenome | biome: human; feature: gut; material: Stool; isolation source: human stools | place: Canada | collected 2013-06-10 ... | reverse complement strand
AGTACGGTCTCGTGGGCTCGGAGATGTGTATAAGAGACAGTTACAAGGCTGCACTGAAAACTGCCACTGCCAATGTAGAAGCAGCACGTGCCGGGCTGGGTACCGCCGAATTGACTTACAAGAGCAACAAAGAACTGTATGCACAGAAAGTTGTTTCCGAATTTAGTCTGAAAACAGCCGAGAACACTTATCTCACTGCCAAGGCACAACTCTCACAGGCCGAAGCCCAGGAAATCAGTGCCCGCAACAACCTTTCTTATACCGAGGTGAAAAGTCCCAGTGACGGAGTAGTAGGCGCATTGCCTTATCGCGTGGGTGCATTGGTAGGTGCTAATATGCCTTATCCGCTTACCACAGTCAGCGACAACTCGGATATGTATGTCTATTTTTCCATGACCGAGAATCAGTTGCTTGCCCTTACCCGCCAGTATGGTGATATGGATGAGGCATTGAAGAATATGCCGGAAGTGGAATTGCACTTGAACGACAATTCGGTTTATGATAAGAAAGGTGTCATTGAATCCATCAGCGGAGTCATCGACCGCCAGACGGGTACTGTCGTAGCGCGTGTGGTGTTCCCCAACGAATCACGGTTGCTTCATAGCGGAGCATCGGGCACGGTAGTAGTGCCGAGTATCTATAAAGACTGTATTGCCATTCCGCAGACGGCTACCGTGCGGATGCAGGACAAGACTATTGTATATAAGGTAGTGGACGGTAAGGCTGTCTCTACCCTGATAACTGTGGCCGGTATCAATGACGGACGCGAATATGTAGTGTTGAGCGGACTGAAAGCCGGTGATGAAATTGTATCGGAAGGCGCCGGACTGGTGCGCGAAGGCACGCAAGTTAAATAAGAAGGAGACTGATTATGAAAGGAAATATGTTTATAAAGAGGCCGGTGATGGCAATCTCCATTTCCGTATTGATTCTGGCTATCGGGCTTATTTCACTCTTCACGTTGCCCGTGGAGCAATATCCCGATATTGCACCTCCGACGGTATATGTGACTGCCAGCTATACCGGTGCTGATGCCGAGGCAGTGATGAACAGTGTCATCATGCCCCTGGAAGAGAGTATCAACGGTGTGGAAGACATGATGTATATCAGTTCGAGTGCCTCCAATGCAGGTTTGGCTATTATTCAGGTTTACTTCAAACAGGGCACAGACCCCGATATGGCAGCAGTCAACGTGCAGAACCGTGTAGCTAAGGCGCAGGGATTACTTCCGGCCGAAGTTACGAAAGTCGGTGTAAGCACGATGAAGCGCCAGACCAGTTTCTTGCAGATCGGTGCTTTGGTCTGCACTGATGGCCGTTATGACCAGACTTTCCTGGCCAATTACTTGGACATCAATGTTATTCCCCAGATAAAACGTATTGAGGGAGTAGGAGACGTCATGGAGCTGGGTGATACGTATAGTATGCGTATCTGGCTGAAACCGGAACGGATGGCACAATACGGGCTGGTACCGTCGGACATCACGGCTGTACTGGGTGAGCAGAATATTGAAGCTCCTACCGGTTCGCTGGGTGAGAGTTCGCAGAACGTTTTCCAGTTTACGATGAAATATCGCGGACTATATGATTTTCCAGACAGCCGGTTCCAATGCTACCGCTGTTAATAAAGAGATTACCGCGCAGATAGAGCGGATGGAGAAAAATCTGCCGGAAGGAACGGAGTTTGTCACCATGATGAGTTCGAACGACTTCCTTTTCGCTTCCATACACAATGTGGTGGAAACACTGATTATTGCCATCATCCTGGTAATCCTTGTGGTATATTTCTTCTTGCAGGATCTTAAAAGCACTCTTATCCCTTCCATCTCCATTATCGTATCATTGGTAGGTACGTTTGCCTGTCTGGTGGCTGCGGGATTCAGTCTGAACATCCTGACGCTGTTTGCCTTGGTGCTTGCCATCGGTACGGTGGTGGATGATGCTATTGTGGTGGTGGAAGCGGTGCAGTCCAAGTTTGATGCCGGGTATAAGTCGCCTTATCTTGCCACTAAAGATGCAATGGGCGATGTGACGATGGCTATCGTTTCCTGTACCTGTGTGTTTATGGCTGTGTTTATTCCCGTTACATTTATGGGAGGAACTTCGGGCGTGTTCTATACACAGTTCGGTATCACAATGGCAACTGCCGTAGGTATCTCCATGATTTCGGCCTTGACGCTTTGTCCTGCTTTGTGCGCCATCATGATGCGTCCGTCGGACGGAACCAAGAGCGCTAAGAGTATTAACGGACGGGTACGCGCTGCGTATAATGCTTCGTTCAATGCCGTACTGGGTAAATATAAGAGAGGTGTGATGTTCTTCATCCGCCATCGTTGGATGGTATGGACTTCGTTGGCAGTTGCCGTTGCCCTGTTGGTTTATCTGATGAGTACCACCAAGACGGGACTTGTGCCGCAGGAGGATCAGGGTGTTATCATGGTGAATGTCAGCATTTCACCGGGAAGCACGCTCGAAGAAACAACGAAGGTGATGGACCGTTTGGAAAATATCCTGAAAGATACACCTGAAATAGAACACTATGCCCGCGTGGCAGGGTATGGACTTATATCCGGGCAGGGAACTTCTTACGGTACAATCATTATCCGCTTGAAGGACTGGAGTGAACGAAAAGGTAAGGAACATAGCTCGGATGCCGTGGTTTCCCGCCTCAATGCACAATTCCAATCTTTAAAGGAAGCGCAAGTATTCAGCTTCCAGCCTGCCATGATTCCGGGTTACGGTATGGGTAATTCCCTTGAACTGAACCTTCAGGACATGACGGGGGGTGATCTGGCTACGTTCTACGAAGCGGCTGTACAGTTCCTCGGTGCTTTGAACCAGCGTCCGGAGGTAGCAATGGCTTATACCTCTTATGCTATCAACTTCCCGCAGATATCGGTGGAAGTGGATGCTGCCAAATGTAAGCGTGCGGGTATTTCGCCAAGTGCGGTGCTCGATGCAGTGGGGAGCTATTGCGGTGGTGCGTATATTTCCAACTACAATCAGTATGGTAAAGTATATCGTGTGATGATGCAGGCTTCGCCTGAATATCGTCTCGACGAGCAGGCGCTGAATAATATGTTTGTACGCAATGGTACGCAGATGGCTCCGGTGAGCCAGTTCGTGACGCTGAAGCAAGTGTTGGGACCGGAAACGGCCAACCGCTTCAATCTTTACAGCACTATCACCGCCAATGTGAATCCTGCCGACGGTTACTCTTCCGGCGAGGTGCAGAAAGTGATTGAAGAAGTGGCTGCACAGTCTTTGCCGGCAGGCTACGGATACGAATATGGTGGTATGGCACGCGAAGAAGCAAGTAGCGGTGGTGCACAGACGGTTTTCATTTACGCCATTTGTGTCTTCCTGATCTATCTGATTCTGGCCTGTCTTTACGAGAGTTTCCTCGTGCCGTTTGCCGTTATCTTCTCCGTGCCGTTCGGACTGATGGGTTCGTTCCTTTTCGCCAAGTTCCTTGGATTGGAGAATAATATCTATCTGCAGACAGGGGTGATTATGTTAATCGGTTTGTTGGCTAAGACAGCAATTCTGATTACAGAGTACGCCATAGAGCGCCGTCGCAAAGGAATGGGTATCGTGGAATCTGCTTACTCTGCCGCACAAGTCCGCTTGCGTCCTATCCTGATGACGGTATTGACGATGATTTTCGGTATGCTTCCACTGATGTTCTCTTCCGGTGCAGGTGCCAACGGTAACAGTTCGCTGGGTACGGGTGTAGTAGGCGGTATGGTTGTCGGGACACTGGCATTGCTCTTTGTCGTTCCGGTTTTCTACATCATCTTTGAATTTTTGCAGGAAAAAATCCGCAAACCGATGGAGGAGGAAGCAGACGTACAGGTGCTTTTAGAGAAAGAAAAGAGTGAAGCTGAACGTGAACGTTAATAAATAAAAGAAAGAATGAAGAAAAATATCATCCTGTTAGTTGCCATGAGTCTGACGCTGAGCGGTTGTGGCATCTATACCAAATACAAACCCGCCACTATCGTCCCCGACCATCTTTATGGGGAGGAAGTGGTGGCCGAGGACACTGCCAGTCTGGGTAATATGGACTGGCGGGAACTTTTCACCGATCCTTATCTGCAATCCCTCATCGAAGTGGGATTACAGACTAATACCGACTATCAGTCCGCCCAGCTTCGTGTGGAACAGGCACAGGCGGCACTGATGTCTGCCAAACTTGCTTTTCTGCCTGCTTTTGCCCTTTCCCCACAGGGAACGGTGAGCAGTTTTGATACACACAAGGCTACGCAGGCTTATTCATTGCCCGTTACTGCCAGTTGGGAACTGGACGTATTCGGTCGTATGCGCAATGCCAAAAAACAGGCGAAAGCACTTTATGCTCAAAGCGAGGATTATCGTCAGGCTGTCCGTACCCAGTTGATGACAGGCATAGCCAATACTTACTATACCCTGCTGATGCTGGATGAGCAACTCGACCTTTCCCGTCAGACGGAGACGGCATGGAAAGAAACCGTGGCCTCCACCCGCGCTCTGATGAATGCCGGACTGGCGAACGAATCCGCTGTGTCGCAGATGGAGGCGGCCTATTATCAGGTGCAGGGTTCGGTTCTCGATTTGCAGCAGCAGATCAATCAGGTGGAGAACAGTCTTGCCTTATTATTGGCGGAGACGCCACGCAACTATGAGCGTGGTGTATTGGCAAAGCAACAGTTTCCTGCCGACTTCTCGATAGGGATTCCTGTACGGATGCTTTCTTCCCGTCCGGATGTCCGCTCGGCAGAACGGACGCTGGAAGCGGCGTTCTATGGCACCAATGCGGCACGTTCGGCTTTCTATCCTTCCATCACTTTGAGCGGGAGTGCCGGATGGACAAACTCTGCCGGGGCGATGATTATCAATCCGGGCAAGTTTCTCGCGTCAGCGGTAGGTTCGCTTACGCAGCCGCTCTTTAACAGAGGGCAGGTGGTGGCACAATACCGCATTGCCCGTGCGCAACAGGAAGAAGCGGCTCTCGGTTTTCAGCAAACGTTGCTCAATGCCGGTAGTGAGGTGAATGATGCGTTGATTGCCTATCAAACCAGTCAGGGAAAAAGAATCTTGCTGGATAAACAGATCACTTCCCTGCAAACGGCTCTGCGAAGCACTACTCTGTTGATGGAGCATGGTAATACAACCTATCTGGAAGTCCTTACCTCCCGGCAGTCATTGCTTAGTGCGCAACTATCGCAGACGGCCAATCATTTTACTGAAATACAAAGTTTAATTAACCTATACCGTGCTTTAGGGGGAGGTCAGGAATAAACTGTATCATACTCTCTGTTTTCTAATTTAATGAAAGAAGGGCTGCCGGAGAAGTGATTCTGTGGCAGCCCGTTTTGTAATCGGTCAATATACGGTGCATTGGCTTGCAGCCGGAAACTTCAGCCAGCATAAAGAAAGAATAATGATGGTATTATTATTGATCAGTCAGACCTTTCTTTTTCCTTTCTTTATATTGACTGGGCGTCTCTCCCGTATATTGCTTGAATGTCGTACTGAAATAACTCGGAGTGGTAAATCCGGTTTTCTCTGCAATTTCAGAGAAGGGCATATCCGTGCCGGATATCAATGTAATAGCTTTTTCTATACGGAGCTTACTGATATATTCGTTCGCTCCCATGCCTGTAAGTGCTTTCAGCTTGTTATAAAGCGAAGAACGCCCCAATCCTACTTCCTGGCAGATAAACTGGATGCCCAGGTTGGTATTATCTATATTTTCCTGGATGATACTATTCAGTTTAATCAGGAATGTTTCGTCTGTCAGGCTGATTGTACTTTCTTCCGGTGTGGGGATTAATCCTGCATTCAGATACCTTTTCTTGGTATATTCCCGGTTTTTCAACCGGTTGCGGATAAGTTCCATTAGCATTTCCACTTCGAAAGGTTTGCTTAAATATCCGTCCGCTCCATTCTTATAGCCGCTTATCAGGCTTTGCTTGTCATCCTTGGCAGTCAGCAGGATAACAGGGATATGGCTGATGGCAATATCCTCTTTAATCGTTTTGCAAAGCTCGTAGCCGTTCATCCGGGGCATCATCACGTCACTGACTATAATATCAGGGACATGGCTTCTGACCAGTTGAAGGGCTTCCACCCCGTCTCCGGCGATAATTATCCGTTTGAAGTATCCTTCGAACGTTCTTTTCAGAAAGTCTGTCATATCCGGATTGTCATCCACTACGAGAATAGTGTATGGAGTGGTATCGAATACTTCTTTTACGGATGGCAGCCCGCTGTTTTCATCCATCATCAACTCGTTCAGATAAGCTTTTGGCTCGCAGATGATTTCTTCCAGTTCCTGCCTCAACGGCAACTCAAAGAAAAAGCTGGCTCCGGTTTCTTCATTATCCTGTGCCCCGATAGAGCCGCCGTGTAGTTCCACCAGAATCTTGGAGTAGGACAAGCCGACTCCTGTTCCGCTCTGTTCTCCTGTTCCCTGGTAGAATCGGGTAAAGAGCTTGTGCGTATCCACTTGCTTCAGTCCGCATCCTTGGTCGATGACGGAGATACGCACCCGGTTTTCTTCAGGCAGCAGTTCCGAAGCAATCGTTATTTCCGTGTCCTGCGGACTGTGTTTCAAGGCATTGATAAGCAGGTTACTTAAGATAATCTCGCATTTGTCCTTATCGAAACTGACTTTCTCTATCCGTGGGTCGAGCTGATAGCGGATATGCACATTCTTTGCTTCCCCCTCACTGATAAAATCCTGCGAAACGTGTTCAATCCATTGATTGAGTGGATGAGGCTGAATTTGCAGTTTACTCTCCCCTACTTCCATTTTCCGTACGTCGAGTACCATATTAATCAAGTTCTTCATCCGTTGTGCCTGCCGGTAGATGGCTTTTAACGGCAGATATTGGCTGTCTCCGGAAGAGAGCGACTTCAAAATCTGATTGAGTGGCGCATGAATAAGCGTCAGCGGAGTCCGTAGTTCGTGGCTGATATTGATAAGAAAACGTACCTTTTCCTCGTACATCTGTTTCTCATGCTCTTTCATCGCCCATTTCAGTTTTTCCTGATTACGCTTCAATGTTCTGCGGAAAGTTTCGATGATTATGGTGGCAATGAGAATGGCACAACCAAGAATGAACCACCACGTGCGATACCACGGTGGGAGTACGGTTAGTTCCAGTATTTTCTGGTTGGGAATCCAACTGCCGTCTTTCGCTGTGCATGAAGCCATAATTTTGTAATTGCCCGGCGGCAATGACCGGATTACCAATTCCGGCTGGTACGATTCGATATACTGGTCGTTCAGCCCTTCTATCCGGTAGCGGTAGACTTTCTTGCGGAAGATATCCTCTTCTTTCGACATGATTCGGATAGTGATATTGCTGTCCCATGGGACAGAGATTGCTGCCGGATGACTATATAGCTTGTTCTGTGCAGACTCACCGTTGATGATAATATCCAACAGTTGCAGTTCCGGCATTTCCGATGTATTCAGCAGCAACTGGCCGTCAATGCGCAGCATACCCTTTACACCGCCGATATAGACATCCCCCTCATTGTTTACCAACCGGGCGTTGGGCAGATATTCGTTTTGGATAGCTCCGTTCGACTCTCCGAAGAGAACAAACTTCTGTTCCTGTATGAGCCAGGCGAAAAGCAGATTATCCGCACCTATCCATACTTTGCCCCTCTGGTCGCATTGCACCATGTTGACTTCGGTAAACAGGTTGGTAGGGATGTGCGTCTGCTTTTGGGAAACGGGGTTGTAGTGGATAAGGCCGAAATTGCTTCCTATCCAGAAATCGCCGTGCTCGTCGTGTGATGCCGAACTGATTACGGTATCCTGATAACATTCGAAGGTTGTTTGCAGCAAGGAATCCCCGTCATGCAGTTCGTAGATATGTTTGAAATCGTTGATGTAAGTCCGATTGTTCTCGTGCTTGAAGGGGACGAGCGTGCCGACAATACTTTTCCCTTCTTCTCCGGTGACCTTGTCGAATTTCTTTTCTTTCAGGTGATACTGGTAGACATGGTCGCCCAGTAATAACACGGTGTTGGGGGTGTTCTGATATAAGTTGACCGATTTTCCCCGGTTGCAAAGTTGCGTCGTTGTTTCTTTGTCGACAATGGTAAAAGGTTGTTTCTCCCCGGTTGCGGGATTGAATACAAATACTCCTTTGGAGAAAAGGGAAATCAGTAGTTTTCCGGGAGTGAATCCGCTGATAAACGCTATTTTATCGTTCCAGGTAGAAAGATAATGGGTGAATTTCTCGGTACGCGGGTTAAAGAGGTTGATACCGCCGCCGTCCGTACCAATCCAGATACTGTCGGGCGATTGGCGGTAAAGGCTTCGCACGGTGCTGTTGCTTAGTCCGCGGTCGTTTCCGGGGACTACGTCGGTGTAGGTTTTCATGAACACTTCCCGGATGCTGATCAATCCGTTGCAGGTGCTTCCTGCCCATATATTGTTGTTGTGGTCGTTGTGCAGGCAGAGAATAGAGTTGGCGGGGAGAGAGTAGTTTTCACGTCCCGGGATATATTCCAGTTGGAAGATTTCCCCGGTTTCGGGGGTGAGGATATTGATTCCGCCGCCGTCCGTTCCTATCCACAGTTGCCCTTCCCTTTCAGCGAGGCTTAGGACGATGTCGTTACTGAGGGCGGAGTTGCGGGTGGAGTACGAAGCCAGTAGTTTGCCGTCGTATGAGTAGCAACGAAGTCCGCCGCTGTAAGGAGCAATCCATATTCTTTTCCGGCTGTCGGTCATCATGGTGGTAATTTCCGGCCCGCAGTCGAAAGGGGGGCGTCTGTGCTCTCCGGTATGCAGATCTACGAGGTATATGCCTGTCCAACGGCTGCAACAGAGCAACGTCTTTGAATCCCACATACTGAGAGCGTTGATTTTAAAAGAGTTGGCGTTGAAATATTGCAGAAGCCGGAGAGAAGAATCGTCATAACTATATTTGTAAATCCTGTCCTTGCCGCCGAAGAGGATTCCGTCCGGGACAAGGCAGAAAGAATAGGCGGTGATATTTTTCCCGTCCTCGTCCGTGGGGAACGTGAAGTCGTTGCTCTGCTGCTGGTAGCGGGCAATACCTTTTTCAGTCAGTACCCAGATATTGTGTTGCTTGTCTTCGGCAATCTGATAAATCAGGTTGTGGAGAAGCGAGTTCGGGTCGTTTGCCTGGTGTTTGTATCTTTTCAGTTCGTGCCCGTCGAACTTTCCCAGTCCCGATTTGGTGCCTATCCATACGAAACCTTGCTCATCCCGGAGAATACAGCGCACGTTGGACGGCAGCCCTTCTTTCAGAGAGATTTGTTTAAAGTAATAGTGTTCTGCCCGGAGAGGGAGAACACCGACTAACTGTATGATAAAAAAAAGGCTTGACAGAACAGCGTATTTTGTTTTCATGTGAAGCAGGTTTGTTTGTGATGACAGATGCTTTCTTTATAGAACGGTCAACCTGTCTCCTTTTAAAGTGATTTCGTATTTCTTCTCTTTTACGGTCTTGAACTTGAGCGTCATGTCTCCGTATCTTACGTTGCAGGGAACCCCGGATTTGGAATGAATGATAGCTTTCTCCAGTTGTCCCTCTTTCCAGGAGACAGAAACCTCAAAATTCCCTTTGGCGCAGATTCCGCTTATCGAGCCGTTTGCCCAGGCATCCGGCAAAGCGGGAAGAAGTTGGATGAATCCCATGTGGCTTTGCAATAACATCTCGGTTATTCCTGCCGTACCGCCGAAGTTTCCGTCTATCTGGAAAGGCGCATGGGTATCCCAGAGGTTATCCAACGTACCGTTTTTCAACAAATTGCCGTACAGTTTATACGCATGGTTTCCGTCTTGCAGTCGTGCCCATTGGTTGAGTTTCCAACCCATGCTCCAGCCGGTAGCGCCGTCTCCGCGATGTTCCAGTACCACTTTGGCTGCCTGTGCAAGTTCGGGGGTAGTCACGGGAGAGATGGTATGTCCCGGATGCAATCCGAACAGGTGGTTGACGTGCCGGTGTTCATCTTTCGGATCGTCTATGTCGGTAGACCATTCCAGTAACTGGCCGTAGCGTCCTATGCGGTACGGAACGAGTTTGGTCAATACGTTTTCCCATTGCTTGCGCTCTTTGGCGTCCGTTCCGAGTACCTTGCTTGCCTGGATAGCGTCCAGTAATATTTCACGTACTACGGCATGCGCGAAAGTGACTCCCTCGTCCACCGGACCGTGTTCGGGAGAGGTGGAAGGCGCGGCGGTGTAAGTCCCGTCGGGCTTGTGCCACAAGTGGTCTACCGCAAACTGTGCGCTGCTTTTGATAAGGTCGTAGCCGATTTCCTTTAAGAATTTCGTGTCACGCGTATAATCATAATACTCCCATATATGCGTTGCCAGCCACGGACCGGCAGTAGGATTCAGGTTCCATGCCATAGATTTGCTGGATAAGGGAGCTGTGAATCCGAAGATATTGGCAGAGATGGACGCTGTCCACCCGCGGGCGTTGAAATAGGCTTGCGCTGTTTTCTCGCCAGGTTTTACCAGACTACGTATAAAGTCTATCAAAGGCCATGTACATTCCGGAAGATTGGTGGGGCACGCAGGCCAGTAGTTCATTTGAATGTTGATATTATTGTGGTAATCTACCCGCCACGGGCCGTCGGTATTGTTGTGCCACAATCCTTGCAGGTTGGCGGGCATATTGCCGGGGCGTGAACTGGCTATGAGCAGGTAACGTCCGAACTGATAGTATAATTGTTCGAGCTGATAGTCCGGCGTACCTTTCTTATAGTTAGCCAGTCGTTTGTAGGTCGGCAGGTTGGGACTGCCGATTTCCTGATTAATTTCAAAACGTACCCGATTGAACAGTGCGGTATAATCGGCTTCGTGATTACGATAAAGCTCGTCATAACCTTTTTTCAGGACATTGTTCATCATAGCCAGAGTCGTTTGTGACGGGTCGTTGCCGACGTAGGCTTTCGGGTCTTTGAAGTCCGGGGCAAAGTTCATCTTATAATCGGTGTCTGCCGTAAGCAGGAATACCACTTCGTCAGCATCCTTCACAATAATCCGGTCGTTTTCTGCTTTCAGTGTTCCCCCTTTGTGGATAGCTTTGATTCGGAAAGCGAATTTCATTCCGTTGTTATTGAGAACTCCGGTATATACTAATCCGTCGTTTCCATCTGCTTCCAGATGGCTTTTTGCTTCGTTGTTGGGACAATAGCTAAGCACAAGATTCTGTTTTCCGCCTTTGTCGGCAGTAAACTTCATGACCATGACACTGTCCGGATAGGATATGAAATATTTTCGTTGATACCGTATCCCGTCCTTATCGAATTGCACCACGGCCATAGCCGAATCCAATGACAGGATGCGGCGGTAACTGCTCATGTTGATTTCGCTGAGTCCGGTTTCCACATAAAGTTCTCCCATCGTGGTAAAAGCACCGAAGCGGAACGGAGTCTCGTCTTTTTCTTCATAAGCTCCCAGCCCGTTGAAGTTTTCTTGTGTGAGATACCCCGCCTTTTGGGAATCTCCGTCCAGAAAAGCCTGTCGTATTTCTTTCAATACACCTGCCGACTGTTTGTTTACATTCCAATAATATTAGGCGCCTTTGGCAGTATTCGGTCCACCTTTCCAAAGCGTCTTTTCATTCAGTGTGATTCGTTCCGCGGATATGGAGCCCATGATATTTGCTCCCAGACTACCATTCCCGATGGGTAGCGAACGGCTTTCCCATGCTTTGTCCGGATTCGCCCCTGTGCCCGAAGCGCGTAGCCAGACAGCTTGTCCGTCGAGATTGTTGGGAGTGTCGAACCATATGGAAAGTCCTTGTGTATAATCCACCGTTTCTATTGATGATGCAGTGAGTGAAAAGAGAGTGCAAAAAATAAGGAAGCAGAGTTTCTTCATAAGATGTATTATTTATAAGGAATGTGATGTGCAAAGGTATTGTTTTTTTAGGATTTCAGCGAACGGCCTGCTTTCGATTATAACCAATAAGCTTTTAAAAATCACCAAAAGTGCTTCTTTGTGTAGGTAGTAAGATGTTTCTAATGAGAAACTGTATGACGAAGGGCATAAGGACCTCATTGTAATATCGACCAAAATGAACATGTTTATAGATAAGGTCCGTAAGAAAGCAACGATGATGAATCCATTTCCTGTGGCAGCCCGCTTTGTTTCAATAATGCAACTTTCTTTATGACAGTTATTACCTAAACAGTTTCTGCTATAAATCTCATCCGGCTAATAGCATGAAAAAATAAAAGGATTTATGTCTGTCACTTCAATGCGGCAATCTTTCAACTTTCTTTCCCTTTCTTTGTTCTTTCTGCTGAAATATGCTACTTTTGTATTATCCTCATAGATATGAGAACTAAAGAAAGG
>ERZ1504241.464-NODE-464-length-12634-cov-2.572303_pt1 | contig 12634 bp, 15 predicted proteins | sample MGYA00572243_ERZ1504241 | MGnify/ENA primary metagenome ERZ1504241 (study PRJEB39906, sample SAMEA3182114) | gut metagenome | biome: human; feature: gut; material: Stool; isolation source: human stools | place: Canada | collected 2013-06-10 ... | reverse complement strand
GCTCTATCGATGAACGATTGACAGACAGCTACTGGCGTAACTTTCCACGTCACACAAACTTGAAATCGTAGATATAGGCGGCATAGCCTTTCTCTATCTGCTGTTTGATGTAGGAGTTCACCACCGCAAAGGACTTGCCCGAACCGGGCGTTCCCAGCACGATGGAGGCACGGAAAGGGTTCACGACATTGATCCATCCGTCGTTCCACTTCTTGCCATAATAGAACCGTGTCGGCAGATTTACGGAATATTCATTTTCGATAAGCCTTGTTTCCTGCATGAAACTTTCGTTCTCGTTGTTGAACACATCGTCCATAAGGTCCTGTTTGAGCAGGCGGGAGATCCATACACCGGCAGCGAGCAGGCAGAGATAGCCGACGGCAAAAGTGAATATATAAAAAGCGGTGCGTGCCATTAACGGTACGGGCAGGCAGAGCAGCCACCAATTGAAAAAGAAGAGGACAACACCCGCAGAAAGGGCTGTCCAGATATGTACCCATTTGATTTTTTCCTCCTTTACACCTTTTGTTCCCAGACATGAGAGGGCCAGGAAGGTAACGGAGAAAAGCTTTGTCCAAAGGATGGAGCCGAACAATCCGGTCGTGCGCTGGAAGTTCAGCAGAATCCTGTCCACCACTCCGATATTGACGTTCCATTCCCGGATGGACGGATAGCAGAACCAATAGATATTGACAACTACGAATAATACGCTGAGGGCACGCATAAAGTCCATGACTTTCGCCAGTCCCCTGAGATCATCTTCTTGTGACATAATACTGAATTTAAAAAAGTTATCGTCTTGATAATAATGTAATACGGGTTCAGTCCTGACGGCCGTAACGCCGGCGGCGTTTCTTCTTGTCGGGCTTCAGGAGCTTGGGATGCCGGGGAACATAGTTCAGCTCCGGCTCCATATCGGAAAGCAACCCTCCCGGAATTTTTTCCCCGTTTCCGGAAGCCACAGCGGACGGAACGGGCGGCAGAAGTGGCGGCAGGGAATTTGGCGGCTGTTTCTGAAAGCGTCCGTTGAGCATGTTCGCCGAGAATTCCTTGCCCAGACGTGAGCCGTTGAGTACGGTGCGGCTGTGGTGGTCTATAAAGGTAACGCCGTAAATCCTACCGGTTTCGTTGCGGCGGAGAACCAAGTCTATCTGTTCTTTCGCCAGACGGTCACGGAAATCCCGTTCGTCCACGGACTGGCGCAAAGCGTCGGCCACTAACGGTCGAAGCCGTTCACGGCACGGATCGGACTTGATCTTTGCATCGGATTCCCGCATCTTCTTATTCAGCAGCTCCGCACCGGCCATTCTTCCCAGTCGGGAGGATTTTATTGGATTGGCTGCCGTTTTGCCGTTGCCGTCCAAAGCGGTATAGAGTATGCCGTGATAGGTGCGTCCGCCAATTTCCCCCTTCACTTCTTCCACACCTATATTATACAGGGAAAGCAGGGCACGGAGTTCGCCCATTGTGCGGAAGCTGTAAAGCTTGAGCAGGGGTTTGAGGGTACAGGCGATCTGCTGTTTGATGTCCCCTTTGGCAACATCTACCGGCTTCAGCTGCCACTCTTCGCCTTTCTTCTGACCTTCCGCCGGATGCAGACCGTATTTCTGTTCCAGAAGTTCGGTAATCTCCTTGCTGCGGCGATACTCGAACTTGTCGGATACTTTCCTTCCCTCACTATCGACACGCAGGGAAACGATGTGGATATGATGCCGGCCGATGTCCTCGTGCTTGAAGACAAGATACGGCTGGTTGCCGTAACCGAGCCGCTGCATGTATTCCCTGCCGATTTCCGCCAGCTGGCTGTCGGTCAGCACGTCGTCGGGATGCGGATTGAGGGAGATGTGTATGACCGGCTTTTCGGTGCGGTAATGGTTCGGCATCCATTCGAGAAACTGCCGCACGGATTCATCCGGACGGAAGCGCCCGTCTTCGGGATAGCGGAGGAGATGTGCCGAAAGGACTTTTGCCCCGCCTTCATCGACCTTGTTCTGATTGTAGACCAGTGCGCCGTACAAGTTCTTACCCACGCTGATCCTGGCTACCATGTGAGGCGAGTTTTTGGGAAAGTTCGACAATCCGGCGGTTCAGCTCCACGAGTTCAAGGGTGAGCTTTTCAAGTCTGTAGAGCAGTGCCAACGCTTTCTTTTCAGTGAAATGGATGTGCAATTCCTTGACTGCCTGATTGTAATTCACTCCTATGGCACGGAACTGCCGGAACAGTTCCGTGAGCTTGACTACATACTCCATTGTGGCACGGTCTGTCCGGATCACCCTGAACTCTTCGTTGAAGATCCGTGCTGCGATGAACTTGGATTTGGACAACAGACCGGACTGCTCAAACATGGTGAGAAACCGTGCATGGCCGGCTTCGTCCAGATTGACCGTCTCACGGCGGATGGCCGGGTTCGGCTTGGGTAACCTGCCCCCTTTTCCCCGTGTGCGGGGACGCTTTTTCTCGTTGTTCATATATACGTTTTTTATGTGGTACAATTCCACCGGGTGGAATTGCCTCCGTCAGCTCCCCCTCCCACAATTTGCGACTTCGGAGCAAATTGCAGCCCCCTGCAAGGGCAAGCGTTTTTTGCTGCAAAACGGAGTGGTGCTGCAAAAAACACAGCTTGCTATGTTCTGGCGAACATAAATCTTTCCTCTTTGGAGAGGAAAGAGCGCTTTCGGGGAAAGCGGGGATTGGTGACCGACGGAAGGCAAACTGCCCATTCCCGGTTGGATGGCGCAAAGTTAGGAAGTGGTATAATTAGTTGTATATCACTAACATTAGCCACATTATGCCAAATGGCAGCCACTTGTGCACACGGGTGGAACAGGAGGAAAAACGGGCGGCCGATGATGGCTGAATCAGCGGTTGAGGATGTGCCTGAATGGGATGCGTAATGACGGACTGAATGACCAACCGGTCAGATAACCAACCAGACGGTCAGCCGTTGCAACGTTGGTGCGGTCGGCTGGCTGACCAGCCAACCAAGCGGATAAAAGGCTGTCTGTCCGGCGGGATGATTAGGCAACCGATTATCTTCCTGTTTGTCCGACAGGCTATGCAGTCCGCCGGATTGTGTCATGTATGGTCAGACCGTCGGTCGGCCAATCAGACGGACAATACTTCGGTCGGTTGGCTGTTCAGTCAGCCATTCCACGTCAGGAGCCGGCCACTTGAACCCCGCCGTTCCCAAACCATGAATTTCCCTTCTTTTTCCTTCTTTATTTGCGGCGTTGATTCAAAAGTATCATTTGTAAACAAACTGCATCATGGAAAAAGAAACACTCTTTATCGCCTTTTCCACGCAAAAAGGCGGAGCGGGAAAAACAACGCTGACCGTGCTGGTGGCAAGTTACCTGCACTATGTGAAAGGGATGAATGTGGCGGTGGTGGATTGCGACTACCCGCAACACAGCATTGCCGAGATGAGAAAACGTGACCTGAAAACGGTCATGGAGGACGAGCATTACAAGCTGATGGCGTACAGACAACTGCAACGGATAAGGAAGAAAGCCTATCCGGTAGCGGAGAGTACGGCTGAGGACGCTGTCACGAAAGCGGACGAACTGCTGGAAAAGATGCCGGAAACAGACATCGTGTTCTTCGACCTGCCGGGCACGGTAAACAGTACAGGCGTGTTGAACACGCTGGCGAACATGGACTATGTCTTTTCCCCCATTGCCGCCGACAGGGTGGTGATGGAAAGCACACTCCGCTTTGCGAGCCGGCTGAATGACACGCTGATCGCTACGGGCAAGACGAATATCAAAGGGCTGTACCTGCTGTGGAACATGGTGGACGGCCGGGAGAAATCGGAACTGTACAAGGTGTATGAACAGGTGATCGGCGAGCTGGGACTGAAAGTGCTGAAGACCTTCCTGCCGGACAGCAAACGGTTCCGCCGTGAGCTGACAGGGGAACATAGGGCATTGTTCCGTTCCACGCTGTTCCCCGCAGACGGTACGCTGGTCAAAGGCAGCAACCTGAAAGAGATTACGGAAGAGCTGTTGTCCATTATCAGGAAGTAGGCTATGGGAAACGAACGGAAAAAAATAAACCTGACGGACATTGACGAGAACTCCATAGTCGCCTCGTTCAAGGAAGGTCGGCCGGCGGACGGGCAGGCGCAAGCAGCCGGGAATAAGGGACAGTCCGGTGAAGAGAGCGGATATGTCCGTCTGTTCATCCACGAGTCACCGGTCTGCGCACGGCTTGGCAAGACAATCTATCTTCGTAAGGAGTTTCATGAACGGATTCAGAGGATCGTCCAGACAATCGGGAACAACGAGATGTCCATTTTCAGCTATGTGGACAATGTGCTGGAACAGCACTTTGCCGCCTATCAGGACGAGATCACGAAGGAATACAGAAAACGAAGTACCGAACTGTTTTAAACCCCGGAAACCATGTCAGCAATCTTATTCTTACTTATCGGTAGCTATCTGTTATGGATAGCCGCCTACCTTTTCCACGAGTGGAACAGCCGGAGGAAGAGAGCGGAAAAAGCCGGGCAGATCCTTACCCGGATTACGGTGGACGTGAGCGAGATTTTAGGCAAAAGTACATTTTCCCTTAGCCACTCCACGCCACAAACGCCCGAAAAAATTGAAAACGAAAAATCTGTAAGCGAAGCAGGTATTTTTGTACCGGAGAAGGAAAAGTACCCGAAAATAGTTTCTGCCGAGGAACTGGACAAGCTGTTTGCCGAAGGGAGTCCGCTGCCGGAAGATCTTGAACTGATGGAAGATATGGATGTCCCGTTGGAGTTCCGGGGAGAACCGGCGGATGACAATCCTCGGATAGACGATGACGAGCAGGACAGATGCCTGCCGGGATGCACGCCGCAAGCCACGGGCATCCGCTTCGAGGACATGGGACTGGCGGTGCGTGTGGCGGTCAGCGGTGAAGCGGCCAGTGAAGAGGAAAGGCTTCAGGCCGGAAAGACACTGGCTGAACTGCGCAACACGCCGATGTTCGACAAGCTGACCTTCGGCGATGCGGAGCGTGAGGAACGTATCGACTCGCTGATAGAGCTGCATCTTGCGGCATACCGCAGACGGAACAGCCCGGACAGCGAAGCGGCGACAGAAACCATACCGGACACTTTCTCCATAAGTGATATTGTTTAACGAAGTAAAACGTACATGAAGGAAAGAGATTACGGATAGCTTGTCTATTCATTTTTCACGAGAAGAAACCCAAATAAATTTAATTAACAACGGGGGACGGCGGACTTTTCCATCTGTCGTGCCCACATTCAAATTCAATTATTTTATGAATACGAAACAACTTGTTTTCGTGGCGGTTATGTTAATCGCCACAGGCTCGCTCTATGCGCAAGGAAATGGATCGGCCGGTATCACGGAAGCGACGAAAATGGTCACAAGCTACTTCGATCCGGGAACGAAATTGTGCTACGCGATCGGAGCTGTGGTAGGTCTGGTCGGCGGGATTAAGGTGTACAACAAGTTCAGCTCCGGCGATCCGGATACCTCGAAAACGGCGGCGAGCTGGTTTGGTGCATGTATCTTTTTAATCGTGGCTGCCACTATTCTTCGTTCATTCTTTCTCTAAGAACCGGATTCACCTATATATAATAATGTATATGAATTATGAACTGAACAAGGGAATCGGCGAGAGTGCGGAGTTCAAGGGACTCAAGGCTCAATATCTTTTTATTTTCGTCGGTGGGCTGCTGGCTCTGTTCGTGCTGTTTGTCATTCTTTATATGGCCGGCGTGAACCAGTGGTTCTGCATTGCTTTCGGCGTAATATCCGCATCCGTATTGGTCCGGCTGACTTTCCATCTGAACGGCAAGTTCGGGGAACACGGATTGATGAAGCTGCTGGCCAGAAAACAGCACCCTCGCTACCTGATCAACAGGATCAGTCCCCGGAAACTATTCACGATTAAAAAGAAGAACGTATGCGTAACACACTAAAGGCTGCCACATTGGAAAGCAAGTTTCCGCTTCTCGCCGTCGAAGCGGACTGTATCATCTCCAAAGATGCGGACATCACCGCCGTCTTTGAGGTGGATCTGCCCGAACTCTTCACGGTGACGGCAGCTGAATACGAGGCTATCCATGCGGCATGGGCAAAGGCAATCAAGGTATTGCCCAATTATACGGTGGTACATAAGCAGGATTGGTTTATCCGGGAGGATTACCGCAGCCAGACGGACAAGGAGAATCTAAGTTTCCTTTCCCGAAGCTACGAGATGCACTTCAACGAGCGTCCTTTCTTGAACCATAAATGCTATCTGTACCTGACCAAAACGACGAAAGAGCGCATGAGGATGCAGAGCAGCTTCTCTTCGCTGTGCAGGGGATTCATCATCCCCAAGGAGGTGGACAAGGATACCACCGCCCATTTTCTGGATACGGTGGGACAATTCGCCCGTATCGTAAACGATACAGGGCTGGTACACCTAAGACGGCTCGTCGGTGATGAGATTACCGGCACGGAGAATAAGGCCGGACTGGTGGAGAAATATTTCTGTCTGTCAATGGAAAATACCACTGCACTGGAAGACATCGAACTCGGAGATGACGGCCTGCGTGTCGGTGACAAGCACGTTTCGGTACATACGCTCTCGGAACTGGATGCGTTGCCCAGCAAGGTGGGTACGGACTGCCGGTATGAAAGACTGTCAACGGACAAAAGCGACTGCAAGCTGTCATTCGCCAGTCCGGTAGGACTGTTGCTCTCGTGCAATCACCTGTACAACCAGTATATCTTTCTGGATGACAGCGGCGAGAACCTGCAACGTTTTGAGAAGAACGCACGCAACATGCAGTCGCTCTCGAAGTACTCACGGAGTAACCAGATTAACAAAGAGTGGATCGATCTGTACCTGAATGACGCACATTCGTTCGGGCTTACCTCGGTGCGTGCCCATTGCAACATCATCGCATGGACGGACAATCCTATGGAGGTGAAGAATATGCGTAATGACGTGGGCAGCCAGATCGCTATGATGGAATGCAAGCCACGCCATAATACGGTGGACGCCGCCACGCTGTACTGGGCGGCGATGCCGGGGAACGGCGCTGACTTTCCGGCAGAGGAGAGCTTCTACACGTTCATCGAACAGGCTCTCTGCTTCTGGGTGGAAGAAACGAACTACCGCAGCTCCGTTTCACCTTTCGGACTGAAGATGTCAGACCGTATCAGCGGAAAACCGCTGCACGTGGACATCTCCGACCTGCCGATGAAACGTGGCGTAACCACCAACCGCAACAAATTCGTATTGGGCGGTTCGGGAAGCGGCAAGTCATTCTTTATGAATCATTTGGCGAGGCAATATTATGAACAGGGCACGCACGTGGTATTGATCGACACGGGAAACAGTTACCAGGGGCTTTGCTCGCTGATACACCAGAAGAGCGGTGGAAAGGACGGTATCTATTTCACTTATACGGACGAAAACCCGATAGCGTTCAACCCTTTTTTCACGGATGGTGCGCCCATAATGGAAGCGTAGTAAATATCTCTTTAGCAATAGATTAGGTTAGAGTTCAAATTTCATAAATGTAACAAAATGAAAAGGAAACCTACTCCCAGCCAACTTATCCTAAAGGGAAACCCGAGGGGGAGTGCAGCATGTTGGAAAAGCGATAAGTCAACAAATTGTCATGTTGCGACTGAATTGCGAGGGGGAACGATAGACACGAGGATGAAGCCTGATTGGTTGAACGATAGCTCAGTGGCAAATGAAGAAGCGATGGCGAAAGACAATTATATACGCCATACTGTGATACCTTTTCTCAGTCGTTCGGGAGAAGAGGCAAGAACTAATTACAGCACAACCGTAATAAACGGAGAAAAGAGCGAACGTCGCATCCGACAGTCTATCACGCTAATAGTTATTACGCTAACTAAATGGGGATTGCCTAAACCGAAACGCCGTAAGGCTATAGAGTTTGCTCTTGAATATTCGGCATGGCAACGGAGCTTCCATAGTAGTCCGAGCAGGGGAAAGCCTTGTACATGGCGAAGGGAAGCAGTTGATAATTTTAATATAAATCAAAGGAAAACGTGAGAGACGTATGAGAAATCCAGAGCAAGTATTAAACATTTTATGTTTACACAGCAAAGTTTCGGACTATAAGTACGAAAGACTGTATCGTATCCTATTCAATGAAGATATGTTTTATGTTGCTTATCAGCGTATATACGCCAAGCAAGGTAACATGACATCAGGCGCAGATGGCAAAACAATAGACCAAATGAGCATTCAGAGAATAGAACATATTATTGAAAGTCTTAAAAATGAGACTTATCAACCCAAACCTGCAAAGAGGGTATATATTCCCAAAAAGAATGGCGGAAACCGTCCATTGGGAATACCATCTTTTGAGGATAAGTTAGTGCAAGAGGTAGCACGTATGATATTAGAAGCTATTTATGAGGGGCATTTTGAAAGCACCTCACACGGCTTCAGACCATACAAAAGTTGCCATACTGCATTAACACATATTCAACATCAGTTCACAGGAACACGTTGGTTTATAGAAGGAGACATTAAAGGTTTCTTTGATAATATAAACCACAACATACTGATAGATACTCTTCGAGAACGAATATCAGATGAACGTTTCCTAAGGTTGGTGAGAAAGTTTCTCAATGCAGGATATGTTGATAATTGGAAATATAACCGCACATACTCAGGAACACCTCAAGGTGGAATTATTAGCCCAATATTGGCTAACATCTATCTCGACAAGTTCGATAAGTACATAAACGAGTATATTGAAAGGTTCAATAAAGGTGAGAAAAAAAGACGTAATGCAGTCTACTTTCAAAAGAATACCCAAGCGGTAAATCTAAGAAAGAAACTTAAAGTAGAAACTGACCCTTGTGTAAAGGCAGAGCTAACAGAAAAAGCAAAGAAATTACAAATAGAGATGCGTAATATACCATGTAGTCATGATATGGACGAAAATTACAGAAGAATGAAGTATGTAAGATATGCAGATGACTTCATCATTGGAGTTATTGGTTCTAAAGTAGATTGCGAAAAGATTAAAGCTGACATCACGAAATACATGAGCGATGTTCTTAATCTTGAACTCTCAGCAGAGAAAACGTTGATAACCCATGCACAAGACACTGCAAAATTTCTTGGGTATGAACTCTCTGTGAGGAAATCCTATGCGATGAAACGAAATCGTAAAGGAGTTCTCCAGCGTGATTTTAATGGTAGAGTTGTGCTTACGCTGCCAATAGAGACCGTAAAGAAGAAGCTAAAAGAGTACGATGCCATAAGTTTCGAGCAAGCAAACGGCAAAGAAATCTGGAAGCCAAAATCCCGGTCACATTTAACAGCTATGCAACCACACGATATATTAGCCCAATTCAATTGGGAAATACGTGGGTTCTATAACTATTACAGTATTGCTAATAATGTATCTGCCACATGTTCTAAGTTTGGTTACATCATGGAGTACAGTATGTATCTAACACTTGCTCAAAAGCTAAGAAGTACAATAAGCAAGTTGAAGAAAAAGTACGAGACAAACAAGCAGTTTATAATCCCATACAAGGATGATAAAGGGCGACAACAGTACCGAATACTGTATGATGATGGATTTAAACGCCAAACAACAAACGCAAACACAAATTGCGACACACAACCATTTACCGTAATTGTGCCACCTCCAACATTGGTGGAGAGGCTCAAAACTAATCGTTGTGAACTCTGCGGAGTAGAAAGTCCTACTGTTATGCACCACGTCCGTACACTCAAAACTCTATCAAAGGAGTACGAATGGAACAGAATAATGCTAAACAGAAACCGAAAAACTCTCGCTGTATGTTCAAGTTGCAACGCAAAGATACAAGAACATGAAAAATAAAGTGCATTTATCAACGGAGAGCCGTATACATCGAGAGGTGTACGTACGGTTCGGGGGCAGGCTCTCGAAAACCTGTCGTAGCAATACGACAAGGCGTCGAGTGCCGAGCCTACATAAAGTTTTCGATATTGAGAAGCGTGAGAGTATCAAGACACTAATCCTCACACTCTGGAAAAAGGACAATGAACCGGCGACACGTTCGGAAGAAGTGGCTCTGTCCAATGCGGTGTCCCTGTATATCAGGCGCATCAAGGAGGATGAAAGCATCGTTCCCTCGTTCAACAGCTTCTACGAGTTCGTGAAAACGGACTACCGGAGGATACTGGACGGGAAAGAAGTCCGGGAAAGGGATTTCGACCTTGCGGGGTTCCTGAACGTGCTGGAGAATATGATTTTCTGCTTAACTCCGACAAGCAGCTTGACTTGCTCGGTAAGCGGTTTATCGTCTTCGAAATTGATCAGATCAAAGATCACCCCATTCTTTTTCCGGTGACGACTATTATTATTATGGAGCTGTTTATCAACAAGATGCGTCGTCTGAAAGGGGTACGCAAGATGATCATCATAGAGGAAGCGTGGAAGGCCATTGCCAAAGAAGGGATGGCGGACTATATCCGCTACCTGTTCAAGACTGTCCGCAAATTTTACGGAGAGGCGGTTGTTGTGACGCAGGAAGTCGATGACATCATTTCCTCTCCTATCGTGAAGGGGTCCATAGTGAACAACAGCGACTGCAAGATTTTGCTTGACCAGAGGAAGTATCTTAACAAGTTCTCGCAGATACAGTCCCTGCTGGGTCTGACGGACAAGGAAAAGGCGCAGATCCTGTCGGTGAATATGTCTAATGATCCGAGACGCAAATACAAGGAGGTCTGGTTTGGGTTGGGGGGTGTGCAGTCAACAGTGTACGCCACGGAGGTATCACTCGAAGAATACCTTTGCTATTCGACCGAAGAGAGCGAGAAGGTGGAACTGGAAGGGCTCACAAAGGAACTGGGCGGCAATATCGAACTGGCTATCCGAAGGCTTGCGGAAAAGAAACGGAATCAAAACAATGAAATACCGTAAGTGCTTATGGAGTATGAAACCTTGTTTCCGCTCTACTGGATATGCGGGGAGTGGAAAAGCAGCCGCAAGTCGCCGCCCGTCACCGTATTCCGTGATGGTGGTACATACAAGATTGCCCTGACCTACCACCTTGATGCGGTGGTGGTCGGCACGATCCACCAAAGCGGCGGCATCATCTGGGCAGACCTGCTGGGAAGGGTGCAGCTCGCTTATGACCGGGAGGAAGACCGTCTTGTGCTGGCTACCGAAGGGATATATGTACGTGCGGATGATTCATAAGAAAAAGGAGAACTCCGGTTCTCCTGTAAATGGAAAGAAAACTATCCGATTTATTTAACGTTAAAATTTTAAAAGACATGAAACGAATAATGGCTGTCTGTCTGGCCGGGCTGCTTTGTCCGACTATGGCGGTAAAGGCGCAATGGGTAACGTTCGATCCCTCGAACCTTGCACAAAGCATCGTGAATACGACCCGTAACGTGGTGCAGACCACGACGACGGCAGAAAATATGGTGAAGAATTTTCAGGAAACAGTCAAGATCTACGAACAGGGTAAGCGTTATTACGACGCTTTGAAAGCGGTCAACAATCTGGTGAAAGATGCCCGTAAGGTGCAGCAGACCGTTCTCTTGGTCGGTGAAATATCGGACATCTATGTAAACTCTTTCCAGAAAATGCTGACGGACGGGAACTATACGCCGGACGAGCTTTCGGCAATCGCCTCCGGATATGCGAAGATGCTGGAAGAAAGCAGTGGTATGCTGAACGAGATGAAGATCGTTGTGACCTCCACCGGCCTTTCCATGACGGACAAGGAGCGCATGGACGTGATAGACCGTGTGTACCGTGACGTGAGGAACCAACGCAATCTGGTCAGGTATTACACGAACCGGAACATCGGTATCTCTTACCTGCGTGCGAAAAAGAAGAATGATACCCAAAGGGTGCTGGACTTGTACGGAACGGACAATCAAAAATACTGGTGACATGACAGGCGAGGAAACTTTCGGCAACCTTCACGAAGTGTTGCGTAACCTTTATGACGAGATGATGCCGCTCTGTTCGGACATCACGGGTGTGGCTACCGGAGTGGCTGCGCTGGGTGCGCTGTTCTATGTGGCCTCACGGGTGTGGCAGGCTCTTTCGAGAGCCGAGCCGATTGACATTTATCCGCTCTTCAGACCTTTTTGTCTGGGGGTGTGCATCATGTTTTTCCCCACATTCGTTCTGGGGACTATCAACGGTATCATGAGTCCGGTGGTCACCGGCTGCCACAGTATCATGGAAGGCCAGACACTGAACATACGGGAGTATTCCGAGAAGCGGCAGAAACTGGAATACGAGGCGATGACGAGAAATCCGGAAACGGCGTATCTGGTCGATAACGAGGAATATGAACGCCAGATCAAAGATCTGGGATGGTCGCCTTCGGATTTGAAGGCCATGGCGGGCATGGCGGCGGAACGCCTCAAATACCAGACCAGGCAGAGCGTGAGCAATTTCTTCCGCAGCTTTCTGGAACTGCTGTTCCAGTCGGTTTCGCTGGTACTGGACACGCTGAGAACCTTCTTCCTGATCGTATTGAGCATTCTGGGACCTCTGTCATTCGCCATATCGGTGTACGACGGCTTCCACAATACAATGATCCAATGGATTTGCCAGTATATCAGCATCTATCTGTGGCTGCCCATATCCGACCTGTTCAGCTC
>ERZ1504241.459-NODE-459-length-12705-cov-2.611383_pt1 | contig 12705 bp, 8 predicted proteins | sample MGYA00572243_ERZ1504241 | MGnify/ENA primary metagenome ERZ1504241 (study PRJEB39906, sample SAMEA3182114) | gut metagenome | biome: human; feature: gut; material: Stool; isolation source: human stools | place: Canada | collected 2013-06-10 ... | reverse complement strand
TGAAAATCGCGTCGGTTCAGGTTGGAAGCAGCCAGGACGGGTATCCTGCTTCCAATATAATCGACAATGACGATCATACTTGGTGGATTGCCGGAGAAGACCGGTTGCCACAGGTAGTCACTTTGATGCTGGACCGTCCGACATACGTGGCTGCCAGCCGTATCCTTTTCCAGAAAGACAGTTCTTCCTATAAGCATAAGGTAGAGACTTCTGAGGATGGCGAACGGTGGGAACTCTTGTATGAGCGTGAATGTACGGGCTGGGAATTTAAGCCGATGACGGTTGACCGGGAAGTGAAATATCTCCGCTTGACAATCGAGAATGTTTCCGAAGGGCGTGCCGGCCTGGGGGAAATCTCGCTCTATTAATATATTATATAATGTATAACGCGTCTAATCTGAATAGCATGAAAAGAATAGTATATATGTTGGCAGTCCTGTTCTACGGGACAAGCCTTTTTGCACAAGACAAGCCGTTCGACATTGAGCATGCGCCGGCTCCTTTGTTCCGTTGTCCTATCTATGACGGCCCTACCGACCCGACGCTCGAATGGAACGCGGAGCGGCAGGAATGGTGGATGTTCTACACGCAACGCCGTGCCAATGTCCCTAACTTGCAGGAAGTGGCCTGTGTATATGGCAGTAAAGTCGGGATCGCGGCAACCAAGAACAACGGTAAAAACTGGTATTATGTCGGGACAGCGAACCTGCCGGAACCCATGCAAGGACAGAGCACTTTCTGGGCTCCCGATGTGTTCAAGCATAAGGACACTTATTACATGATCGTGACCTTTATCCCCGGTATTCATCCTTTCTGGGGAGGTGATGCCCGGCTTGTCTTTTACAAAAGCAAGGATCTGATGAACTGGGATCTGGTGGAGGAGATAGAAGGTACACATGGTTGTATCGACGCTTCGACGTTTCAGATGCCGGACGGAACATGGAAGATGTGGTACAAGACTCCCGATTCCAAGACGAATACGGGTGTGAGCAAGGATTTGACGACTTGGAAGGTAACCGGCAAATGTGAGATTGACGATGTCCCGCATGAGGGGCCGATCGTCTTTTATTGGAAAAATAAATACTGGAACATCATCGACGAATGTAATCTGGGATATGTCGGCTTGCACTGTTACGAATCGGACGATGCGACTAACTGGACCTATAATTCGACAATCCTGAACAAACCGGGCCTCCGTCCGGACGATTTCGACCAGGGAAGGCATTGCGATGTCGTTGTGATCGGAGACCGTGCTTTTATTTTCTATTTCACCCATCCGGGACGGACGTATAAAATGGACGGTATGGAAGTGGAAGAAAATACTTGGAACTATCATCGTGCCTCTATCCAGATAGCCGAATTGGAATATGTGGATGGAAAGATTGTTTGCGACCGGGATAAGTATGCAAAGAAAGTCCCGTCACCTATCGAGCGGAAGAAGAAGTAAACGGGAATAAAAAGATGTATAAAATGAAAATAGATCGTTTGTTTGTTGTTTCTTTAGGGGCAATCACCGGATTGGCTTCTTGCTCGTCCCGCCAGGAAGAGGCGCAAAGACCGAATATCCTGATCCTGCTTGCGGATGATGCCGGATATGCGGATTTTGGATTTATGGGGGCGACGGATATCCAGACACCTAACATCGACCGCCTGGCAGCCGAAGGGTGTATCTTTACGGATGCTCATGTGGCGGCGACGGTGAGCAGCCCTTCGCGATCCATGATGCTGACGGGCCGCTACGGACAACGCTACGGATATGAATGTAACCTGGATAAGCCGGGAGATGGCCTTCCTGACGATGAAGAATTGCTTCCGGCTTTGTTGAAACGGTATGACTACCGTACGGGCTGTATCGGAAAATGGCATTTGGGCTCCGAACCCTCCCAGCGTCCGAATGCGAAAGGCTTCGATACGTTCTACGGGCTTTTGGCTGGCCATCGTTCTTATTTTTATAATCCTGAAACCAGTGATAAGGATGGCAACCTGCAACAATACCAGTACAATGGGCGGAAACTGTCTTTCGACGGTTACTTCACCGATGAACTGGCTTCTAAGGCACAGCAGTTTGTTACGGAGAGCGAGCAGCCCTTTATGCTGTATATGTCCTTTACCGCTCCCCATTCTCCCAATGAAGCGACGGAAGAGGATTTGGCGCGTTTCGAAGGACAGCCCCGCCAGAAGTATGCGGCTATGATGTATGCGCTGGATCGTGGTGTCGGCAAGATTGTGGACGAACTGAAAGCGGCGGGCAAGTTCGACAATACGATTATATTCTTTTTGAGCGACAATGGCGGTTCCACGACCAACCAGTCCTCCAACCTTCCGCTGAAAGGCTTCAAGGGAAATAAGTTCGAAGGCGGACAACGGGTTCCGTTCTTTGTCGTTTGGGGCGATCGTTTCAAGCGGGACCAACGTTTCACCGGGCTGACTTCTTCGTTGGACATTTTTGCCACAGTGGTGGATGCGTTGGACATTCCGGAAGAAGGATTGCACAAGCCGATCGACGGTGTCTCCCTGTTACCGTATCTTTCCGGGGAAAAAAGCGGTAATCCGCATGAAGCCTTATTCTGGCGTAAGATGGATACGCGGGCCATCCGTTCCGGTTCGTACAAGTTGATCATTACTCGTGGTGTCGATTCCGTCCTGTATAATATGGATCAGGACCTGGAAGAGATGCACGATCTTTTATCTTCCGAGCCGGAGAAAGCACGGGAACTCATGGAGCAGTTGAGCGAATGGGAGCAGGCCTGTTGCAAAGATCCCCTTTGGATAGAAGAGGGTTGGGCCGAAATCACAAACGGCCTGCATGAACGTTTGATGAAAAACAAGATAAGGACGGCACAGGATCTTTGATAAAAAAGCCTCGGCATAAAGTCGAGGCTTTTTTTATGGATAAATTGTATCTTTGCAGCCATAAAAGAGAAAAAATATGATTTCTGTTGAAGGACTTACAGTTGAGTTTGGCGGGTTTACGCTTTTTGATGATGTTTCGTTTGTGGTAAATAAGAAGGATCGTATCGCACTGGTGGGAAAGAACGGTGCGGGAAAATCGACGATGCTGAAAATATTTGCCGGCTTGCAGTCTCCTACCTCCGGGACGGTCAGCGTACCGAAGGAGACGACGATCGGATACCTGCCCCAGCACATGCAATTGGTGGATACCCGTACGGTTCGGGAGGAGGCGGAGTGCGCTTTCGAGCATATCCATGAGATGGAAAAGGAGATAGAACGGCTGAACCAGCAACTGGCCGAGCGGACAGATTATGAAACGGAATCGTATCAGAACCTCATAGACCGTGTCACGCATCTGACGGAACATTTCCAGATGATGGGCGGAAACAATTACCATGCCGAGTTGGAACGGACGTTGATCGGCTTGGGATTTAGCCGTGAGGATTTCGACCGGCCGACCTCCGAGTTCAGCGGGGGATGGCGCATGCGTATCGAGCTTGCCAAGCTCCTGCTCCGCAAGCCGGATGTCCTGCTGCTGGACGAGCCGACCAACCATTTGGATATAGAGTCCATCCAATGGCTTGAAAACTTCATTGCGACACGTGCCAATGCGGTGATCCTTGTTTCACATGACCGGGCGTTTATCGATAATACGACTTTCCGGACGATAGAGATAGAGCTTGGGAAGATTTATGACTATAAGGTAAAATACTCCGAATATGTGGAACTGCGTAAAGAGCGCCGCGAACAACAACTTCGTGCCTTTGAAAACCAGCAGAAGAAATTGGCCGATACGGAAGCTTTCATCGAGCGTTTCCGCTATAAAGCGACCAAGTCCGTGCAGGTGCAATCCCGTATCAAACAATTGGAAAAGGTTGAACGCATAGAGGTGGACGAAGTGGATACGGCTATGCTGAGCCTGAAATTTCCTCCGGCTCCCCGTTCCGGTTCCTATCCGGTGATTGCGGAAGATGTGGCCAAGCGCTATGGCGACCATCTGATTTTCGAGCATGCCACTTTCACTATTAACCGCGGAGACAAAGTCGCTTTTGTCGGCAAGAACGGTGAAGGTAAGTCCACGCTGGTTAAATGCATAATGGGAGAGATCACCGATTTTACAGGAAAGCTTCAGTTGGGGCATAATGTGAAGATCGGCTATTTTGCACAGAACCAGGCACAGTTGCTGGATGAGAATATGACCGTTTTCGATACGGTGGATTACGTGGCACAGGGGGACATCCGTCTGAAGATACGGGACATATTGGGGGCTTTCATGTTCGGTGGAGAAGCGTCGGACAAGAAAGTGAAGGTATTGTCTGGTGGAGAAAAGACCCGTCTGGCCATGATCCGTCTGTTGTTGGAACCGGTGAACCTGTTGATCCTCGAAGATGTGCTGAAAGATGCTTTGAAAGAGTTTGACGGTACGGTTATCGTCGTCTCGCACGACCGTGAATTCCTGGATGGACTGGTAGACAAGGTTTATGAATTCGGAAATAAACGGGTGATCGAACATTTGGGAGGTATTTATGATTTCCTGGAACATAAGAAGATGGATAGTTTGTGCGAATTGGAACGTTCCACCCAAACGACAACCTCTATGGAAGGAAACGCTTCGGAGCCGACCCGAAACAAGCTCTCTTATGAAGCCCGCAAGGAACAAAGCAAGGCAATCAAGAAAGTTGAAAAAGCGATAGCCGAATCCGAAAAGAAAATAACGGAACTCGAAAACTCCATTGCTGCTATCGAGGCCAAGCTCCCCACTCCCGAAGGGGCGGTGGATGTTTCCTTATATACCGAATATTCCGAATTGAAGAAGAAACTTTCCGACACGATGGATCTCTGGACGGAACAGACCCTCGAACTGGAAGAACTGAATGCAGCCAATAGTTAGCAGTCGATTCTTGGTAGATACGAATCATAAATGATGATTTGCAGTCCTGCTATTTAAGCATGGATTGCGCGGATTTCCGATCCTGCTAAAATAAGGATACTGTAATTATAACTAATAAACAAATATACAGATATTTACTGCCATTACTACCATTCTTTTACTTTTCGCCCTTAGTCGAAAAGGCTTTTGACAAGTGTCGAAAGGGCTTTTGACCAAGGGCGAAAAGATCTTCGACCAAGGGCAAAAGGTCAATGATTGGGCTGTTTGACAATAGAAGCATGGCTATTGTCACTTAAATAAAACCTTCCTGGACCGACTTACTCTCTCTGTTTTGAAAAAGTAAATATTAACGCTTGGTTTTTAACTCTCTTTAGAAAATCTTCCTACCTTTGCCTACTTAAAACTAAAAAACACAAACTTAATTCTTGCGCTATGTTAACTCAGATTATAAATGGCAAGATCCTTACCCCACAGGGCTGGTTGAAAGACGGTTCTGTTCTGATAAGCGATAACAAGATTTTGGAAGTGACTAACTGCGATCTGGCAGTGGTAGGAGCCACTTTGATAGACGCTAAAGGCATGTATATCGTGCCGGGCGGAGTAGAAATCCATGTTCACGGCGGTGGAGGCCGTGACTTTATGGAAGGTACCGAAGAAGCGTTCCGGGCAGCGGTAGCCGCTCACATGCAGCATGGTACGACCAGTATTTTCCCCACATTGTCATCCTCGACCATCCCGATGATCCGCGAAGCAGCTGCAACGACTGAAAAGTTGATGGCGGAAAAAGACAGTCCTGTCCTGGGGCTTCATCTGGAAGGGCATTACTTCAACATGAAGATGGCCGGTGGGCAGTTACCGGAAAATATCAAGAATCCGGATCCGGAAGAATACATTCCCCTGTTGGAAGAGACACATTGCATCAAACGTTGGGATGCCGCTCCCGAATTGCCGGGTGCCATGCAGTTCGGTAAATACGTCACCTCGAAAGGCGTGTTGGCATCTGTCGGTCATACGCAAGCCGAATACGAGGATATTCAGACTGCCTACGAAGCCGGATATACCCATGCCACGCACTTCTACAACGCGATGCCCGGTTTCCACAAACGTCGTGAATATAAATATGAAGGTACGGTCGAGAGTATTTATCTGATCGACGACATGACGGTCGAGGTGGTTGCCGACGGTATCCATGTGCCTCCGACGATCCTTCGTCTGGTCTATAAGATCAAAGGCGTGGAACGTACTTGTCTGATCACCGATGCGCTGGCTTGCGCCGCAAGTGACAGCCAGACGGCGTTTGACCCGCGTGTGATCATCGAAGACGGTGTTTGCAAGCTGGCCGACCGTTCTGCTCTTGCGGGCAGCATTGCGACTATGGACCGCCTGATCCGTACGATGGTTCAGAAAGCCGAGATCCCGTTGGAAGATGCCGTTCGCATGGCTTCCGAAACTCCGGCACGCATCATGGGTGTTTACGACCGTAAGGGGTCTTTGCAGCGAGGTAAGGATGCGGACATCCAGATTCTGGATAAGGACTTGAATGTCCGTGCTGTCTGGGCGATGGGTAAATTAGTGGAAGGAACGAATAAACTGTTTTGATTTATGCTGACACAAATAATAAATGGCCAGATCCTTACCCCTCAGGGATGGTTGAAGGATGGCTCCGTATTGATTAGCGACGGAAAGATTCTGGAAGTGACGAACAGCGACCTGGCTGTTATCGGCGCCAAGGTGGTGGATGCCAAGGGTATGTATATCATTCCCGGTTTCGTAGCCATGAACGTGCATGGCGGAGGCGGCCATGATTTTAAGGAATGTACGGAAGAAGCCTTCCATAGTGCTATTGCCGCCCATATGAAACACGGTGCGACTACTATTTTTCCCACTTTGTCGTCTTCTCCTAAAGAATCGATCTGCAAGGCAGTCTCCATTTGCGAGAAGCTGATGGCGGAAAAGGACGGTCCCGTATTGGGACTTCATGTGGAAGGACCGTATCTGAATGCCAAGATGGCCGGTAACCTTTATGATGTGAAAAATCCGGATAAGGAAGAATATATGTCTATCTTGGAAAGTACGAACTGTATTAAGCGTTGGGATGCCAGCCCTGAATTGCCGGGTGCGCATGATTTCGCCCGTTATCTCAGGTCGAAAGGTATCCTGGCTGCCATTACGCATACGGAAGCCGAATTCGAGGATATCAAAGAAGCCTATGCGGCAGGTTTTACCCATGCGGCACAGTTCTACAACGCAATGCCCGGTTTCCACAAGCGTCGTGAATATAAATACGAAGGAACGGTGGAAAGTGTTTTCCTGATGGATGATATGACGGTGGAAGTAATTGCCGACGGTAAACATTTGCCTTCTACGATTCTTCGCTTGGTGTATAAGCTGAAAGGTGTGGAACGCACGTGCCTGGTAACCGATGCGTTGTCTTATGCTGCAAGCGATGTGAAACCGGACGAAGGCTCACGTATTATCATTGAAGATGGTGTTTGCAAGTTGGCCGACCATTCTTCGCTTGCCGGAAGTATCGCTACGATGGATGTGCTGGTCCGTACGATGGTTCAAAAAGCCAATATCCCGTTGGCCGATGCCGTTCGCATGGCTTCCGAAACTCCGGCACGCCTGATGGGGGTATCCGACCGTACGGGTACGTTGCAGCGCGGAAAAGATGCCGATATCATCATCCTGGACCGTAACTTGACTGTCCGTGCCGTTTGGTCGATGGGAAACCTGGTTCCGGCTGCCAATACGCTGTTTTAAGAAGATTAGAACTGATAAAGAATGAAGAACAGGTTTGTGGATGACGCGGATAAAACGGATTGGAATTATTTTATCCGTTAAGATCCGTCCGATCCGTGTCATCCGCGAACCTGGTTCTTAAATGATACATTTGATTCATCTCTGCCAAAATCCGTAATATCAATATTTCCTATAACCGTATTGATTTTTTAAATGCTCTGTAAAGCTAAGTTCGTTTATTTATTAGTATATTTGTGATTCAAGTTATGATATAATATACTAAATCGAGAATTAAACATGAAAACAGACCTTAGTTCGCAGATTACCCTGACGCGAATACCGCAGCGGTATTATCGTCCGGAGAATGCTTTTGAGCATTCAGTTTTGACCCGTCTGGAAAAGATCCCGACAAACCTCTACGAATCGGCCGATGAAGGTTCGTTTGCCATCGCTAAGGAGATAGCAGACCAGATTCGCAAGAAACAGGAAATCGGTGAAAACTTTGTGATGGCTATTCCCGGAGGCCGTTCTCCGCTGAGCGTATATAAAGAATTGATCCGTATGCATAAGGAAGAACAACTGAGCTTCCGCAACGTGGTTGTCTTTGTTGAATATGAATTCTTCCCGCTTGTCTCTCCTTCTGCCGGCAACGTGGCACAGCTGAAAGAGGCTTTGCTGGACCATATCGATATTGCCCCTGAGAATGTTTATGCTCCCGATGGATGCATGCCGAAAGATGCCATCATCGATTTCTGCCGGATGTACGAAGAAAACATCCAGAAGGCAGGCGGTTTGGATTATATCCTGTTAGGTGTGGGACATGCGAGCAACATTATGTTTAACGGTGTAGGTGCGACGCTGAGTTCGCGTACCCGTCTGGTTCTGTTGGAAGGAAGTGCCCGTAAGGAAGCTTCCCGTACGTTCCCGTCATTGGACAATGTGCCTGCGGGAGTCATCACGATGGGGATCGCTACCATGATGAAAGCCCGTAATGTGATCCTGATGGCGTGGGGTGAAGATAAGGCGAAGATCATCGCCAAAACGGTGGAAGGCAAAGTGAGTGACGCTGTTCCCTCTTCTTACCTCCAGAATCATACGAATGCGAAAGTCGTAGTCGATCTGTCTGCCGCGTATGATCTGACACGTATCAGTCATCCTTGGCTGGTTACCAATTGCGAGTGGGATAACAAGCTGATCCGTCGCGCAATCGTTTGGTTGTGCCAGTTGACAGGCAAACCGATCTTGAAACTGACAAACAAGGATTATAGCGAAAACGGCCTGGGGGAGCTGCTTGCCCTGTACGGTTCGGCCTATAATGTGAATATCCGGGTATTCAACGATATCCAGCACACGATTACCGGATGGCCGGGCGGCAAGCCGAATGCCGACGATTCAAACCGTCCCGAACGTGCAACTCCATATCCGAAGAAAGTGATTATCTTCAGTCCGCATCCGGATGACGATGTAATTTCGATGGGCGGTACATTCCATCGTTTGTGCGAACAGCATCACGATGTACATGTCGCTTACGAAACTTCCGGCAATATTGCCGTAGGGGATGAAGAGGTAATCCGCTATTGCGAATATCTGCGCGACGTTTGTGCCAAATATACGGAAGACGAAACGGTTAAGAAGAAAGCCGAAGAAATCATCCATTTCCTCCGTTATGAAAAGGTGGAAGGTGAAGCTGAAAAACGTGATGTCCTCTTTATGAAAGGCACGATCCGCCGGGAAGAAGCCCGTGCAGGTGCCCGTTACAGCGGGATCAAGAGTGACGATCATATCCACTTCCTCGACTTGCCTTTCTATGAAACAGGGCTGGTGAAGAAGAACGACTTGAGCGAAGCGGATATTGCCATCGTGAAGAAGTTGCTGACGGATGTGAAACCTGATGAGATGTTTGTAGCCGGTGACCTTGCCGATCCGCATGGAACTCATCGTGTATGTCTGAATGCCGTTCTGGCAGCTATCGACGAGCTGAAGGATGAAGAATGGCTGAAGAACTGCCGCATCTGGATGTACCGCGGGGCTTGGGCCGAATGGGAAATGGACCATGTGGAAATGGCTGTTCCTATCTCTCCCGAAGAATTGCGGCATAAGAGAAACGCGATCCTGAAACACCAGTCTCAGGCTGAAAGTGCACCGTTCCTTGGAGACGACGAACGTTTGTTCTGGCAGCGTGCCGAAGACCGTAACCGTGCTACTGCCGAACTGTATCATCAGTTAGGCCTTGCATCTTATGAAGCGATTGAATCATTCGTACAATATGTTCCGGTTCGATAAGTAAACTGGATTGTCATAAAAAAGAGAGGGCGGACCGATCATCGGTCCGCCCTTCCTTGTTGTTTAATATATATATGAATTAGTAAGTGGTTCCCTGGAAAACATTGGAGTCTGAATAAGGAAGCAATGTTCCGTTCATTGTCAGATTGTTTCCTGAGAAGTTCGGGTCTACGGTAACCATTGCATTATTGGTCCCGCTGTATAATACCAGGTTTACGGTTGCAGAGATAAAGATACCTTGTACGCTCATGGACAGATACACGTTTCCGTTGTTTTCTTGTTTGACCTGTACATTGGATGCCGAGCCTTGTACGGTGATGCCGCCTAATCCGTTAGGACCGGGGTAAGGAGAGTTGGATGCGATCTGAACCATGGCCTGTCCGTCATTCAACGAAACGAAGTTAGTGTTTGAGTTTACATAGTAAACACGTCCGTTCAACGGTTGTACGGAGTTGGCTTCGAGCACGAACGACCGGTTTGTGATAGCCTGCATGGCATTGTTGAATGCTTCTTCGCCCATAACGGCGTCCTTAGCTAACCTTTCTTCTTTTTTCTCTTTTCTTTCCTGCTTTTTTTCAGCTTTTTCTGCGGCTTTACTTGTCTGAGCCTGCACATGTGTCATGCCACCCAACAGAAGGGTGAAGATCACCATCATAGATACAATTCTTTTCATACGACTTAGTTTAAAACGTTTATTCAAAAATGTAATAAAAGAACAAGCAGATAGGGGAAATGTTTAAAATCTCCCGTATTTTTGCAGGTATAATAATCGTTTGATATGAAAATAGATGTTTGTTTTTCACCGGCATTATATCCGGTCTATCATAATCCGGAAGCTATCGTGGTGGTCGTGGATGTATTTCGGGCAACGACGACGATGGCCGCCGCTTTTAGTAACGGAGTGCGCAGTATCCGTCCGGTCGCTACCGTTGAAGAGGCTGAGGCATATAAGGCAAAAGGCTGGCTGGTCGGAGCGGAACGGAATGTGAAGCGATGTGGTTTTGCCGATTTCGGAAATTCCCCGTTTGATTATACGGCGGAAAAGGTTTCCGGGAAAGATATTGTGTTCACCACGACCAACGGTACACGTGCGATCACGATCGCCAAATCCGCTTTCCGGGTCATAACGGGAGCTTTCATCAATCTGCAGGCGGTGGCCGGTTATTGTGTCCGCCATAAGCGGGATGTAGTCGTGCTCTGTTCTGGCTGGCAGGATAAGGTGAATATAGAAGATACGCTTTTTGGAGGAGCTTTGACGGATGCGCTACTGAATACCGGTTTGTATGAGGCGGGCAGCGATGCTGCCGTGATTGCCCGGGATATGTGGACGGGCAACAAGGCGAACCTGCTTGCTTATCTGGATACGACGGATCATATGGGACGCTTGAAAGCGAACCATCTCGAAGATGCTGTTCCCTATTGCCTGACTTTGAGTATTACGGATAAGGTTCCTGAACTTTCGATAGAGGGAGATACATTAATATTACGCTGACAAGAAATGGAATATATGGAAAAACATACCGGAAAAGTTCGTTTTGGAGTGATCGGAACCAACTTTATAACCGACTGGGTGATTGCCGGAGCACGGCAGGATGAACGTTTTGAATTGGTCGCCGTTTATTCCCGTAGGCAGGAGACGGCGGATGCCTTTGCCGCCAAACATCAGATACCTTATACTTTTACCTCTTTGGAAGAGATGGCAAAAAGCCCGTTGATCGATGCCGTGTATATCGCATCGCCTAATTTCCTTCATGCGGAACAGAGTATCTTGTGCATGAAGCATGGAAAGCATGTACTCTGTGAGAAACCTTTCGCTTCGAATGCGTGGGAGGTGAGGGAGATGATCGCAGCCTCTGCAAAATATGACGTTACGCTGATGGAGGCGATGAAACCGACCCTTACCCCGAATTTTCGGTCTGTGCGGGAAAACTTAGGACGCTTGGGAACGATACGGCGTTATTTTTCCTGCTATTGTCAGTATTCTTCCCGCTATGATAAGTTCAAGGAGGGAGTTGTGCTGAACGCATTCAGGCCGGAATTGTCGAACGGGGCGATGATGGATATCGGAATTTATACTGTTTATCCGATGGTCGTTTTGTTCGGACGTCCGAAAAAGATAGATGCTTCAGGAATCGTTCTTTCATCCGGTGCGGACGGACAGGGAGCCGTCAATTTCGAATACGAAGGGATGAATGCGACCGTTCTCTATTCCAAGATAGCCAATTCATCCTTGCCGACAGAGATACAGGGAGAAGAGGGAAACATAACGCTCGACCGGATCAATATAATCGGAGAGGTAAAATATACTCCCCGTCTGGCGGCCGCTTCCGGTAGAGGTCCCTCTGCCGAAGCTCAGGATATAAGCGTCGTGACGGACAAGGATGAATATTATTATGAGGTGGAGGAGTTTATCGATCTGGTTCTGTCCGGCAAACGCCAGTCTGGAATCAACAGCCACGAACACTCCCTGATCACGTTGGAGATCATCGATGAGGTGCGCAGGCAGTTGGGAATCCGGTATCCGGCTGATCGATATTGATTGTTACTTTTCTCCCAAGAGAAAAGTAACAATCAATATTCCCGAAGGAAATACCGCATCAGGAACTCCCAGTTCTCGTGAACGATCGCTTTGCTACGTTCTTCACCGGCCAGGCTCTTCGCTTGCGCATCGGCTAACATGCCTTTTTCTTCCAATATTCTCAGCAGATACGGGCTGCATTTCCGGATCATGAAGAAGGACAAACCTTGGTTTTCCGCCTTTTTCTGATTGTAGAAAGGATTGTTTTCGTCTTTGATATATTCAACACCATCGGCCAGGACTTGCAAACCTTCTGACG
>ERZ1504241.452-NODE-452-length-12857-cov-2.675207_pt1 | contig 12857 bp, 9 predicted proteins | sample MGYA00572243_ERZ1504241 | MGnify/ENA primary metagenome ERZ1504241 (study PRJEB39906, sample SAMEA3182114) | gut metagenome | biome: human; feature: gut; material: Stool; isolation source: human stools | place: Canada | collected 2013-06-10 ... | reverse complement strand
CCGCTTTTACCGAAATGCCAGACCAGCACAGCAATCGTATTCTCGCCATTTTGCAAATAAGGAGCTATCTCTACCGGATCGTAGTAGGTGTCATACGGAGAAGGTCCCCGTTTAAGCCCGCCTTCAAAGACAACCAGGCGACCGTTTATCCACAACCAATATTTGCTATCGGCAGCGATGCGGGCGGTAAGAGTTTGCGGAACCTTGTCTATATGGACGATTTTACGGAAAGCCAACCAGGTGTTCGTCTTGCTCTGACAACGTTCCGTATTGATCCAATGGGCTTTCCAGCCGGATTCAGCCTGGCCGGAAGCGATACATCCGATTAACAGTAACAACAGAAAATAATGTTTCATGGTATTCTCGTTTAATAAGTTTTCACATGTGTACCAGACCCAACTGTTTCCGTCTTATCGCCGACACGGATATCCGCCGTACAGCCGGACGGGATCGTCACGGTAAGAGTAACTTTGCCTCCCTCCCGTTTCCATTCGCTCGAAATCAAGCCCCGTACAGAATGATACTCACCTTTCGCCCAATTCACTCTTTCCACGAAATGAGGCGTAATCAGAATATGGCGGAAACCTGGTTCAACAGCATCGTAGTTGATACCAGCAAGCTGATTCATCATCCAAGCAGAGACATCTCCCATAAAGACATGATTCAGGGAGGCGTCGCGGAACTCAGGACTTAACGTCCAGGTTTCAGGCAACGTCGTATATCCCATCGTTTCCACCCAATAGCCCCAAGAGGGAGCTTCCGTCTTCGTAATCATCTTCATGGCATCCTCGACATAGCCGTAGCGGGTCAGCATGGCCGGAACAGACTTGCTTCCGAGCAGGCCGAAATCGAGGAAATGGTTGTTGGCACGCACGACCTCGCAAAGTTTATCGGCGACCAACTGCTCCTTACCTTCCGGTACGATTCCTAAATAGAGGGCAATCGCCTGTGCCGTCTGGGTTCCTTCAGCATAGACCCCCGTTTCGGGATTGAAGAACTTACGGTTGACCAAGGCTTTCAACTCGTCGGCTTTCTGCCGATAAGGGGCGGCATCTTTACCCAACAGTCCGGCGAAACGGGCCATCAAGGTGTAATCCAAATAATAATAAGCAGTAGAGGTATAAGTGTTATTGGTCGTAGACTTCCAGTACACCCAATCTCCTAAACCGAAGGTCAGGTAACCACCGTCCTTCTCTTTTGCTTTCAAATAATCCAAATAGCGCAACATCGTAGGATACAGGTTCTCGATACTGCGTGTCTCACCATAATAATTATACAAAGCATTCGGGATGATAAACATGGCGGCATCCCATACCGGGCCAGGCCATTCACCATATCCCCAGCCGCTGGAGGGGATAATACCGGAGATCTCACCGGCTTCTCGCTGGTTATCAATGAAGTCGTTCATCCATTTCTCATACAAGGTGATGGCGTCGAAACCTAACAGGCCGAGGTCGATTGCTACATGCGCATCGGCCGTCCAGCCGTTCTTTTCACGCTGCGGGCAATCGGTCGGAATACTGTGCAGGTTACTACGATAGGCTTCCATTGTCGCCTTCCATATCTTGTTCAACAACGGATCGGAGCAGGAGAAGGAGCCTACGGGCTCTACCGCTGTGTGTATGAACAGTCCGGTCAGACTCTCTTTTGTCAGGACTACGGGAGCCGAACTTTCAACTTCCACATGCTGGAAACCATGATAGGCGAATGAAGGCATAAAGATTTCCTCTTCACCTGTTCCTTTCAGTGTGAACACATCCATCTGGAAAACCTCTCCCGGTTTCACAGGATGATAATAGACATCTATATTTCCCTGTTCCAGACGACCGTCTGTTTTCAGCAACTCTCCATGCTTCAAAGTGATCCGCGTACCGGGAGCACCTTTCACCTTTAATCGGGACAGACCGGCAAAATTCTTTTCGAATGAAAATACATAAAGTTTATCGCTGAACTTCTTCATCGAGACAGGCTGCAATTCTTCCGTAATCCGGATACCCGGCATCTGCTGGGCGGCCAATAAGGGAGCCGGAGCTTCCGTAACTTGTACCGGATCCCACTTGCTGTCATCGAACCCTTCCGCGTTCCAACCATTTTCTTCCAACGTGGCATCGTATTTGTCACCGCTGTAGATGTTGTTATAGGTATAGGGACCGGTCGCGGTACGCCAACTTTCATCGGTGGCGATGACTTCAGTCGTACCATCGGTATAGCGTAGGCGCAATTCACAGAGCATCCGGGGACGGTTACGCCAACGGGCAGTCTCGAAATTCCAGACAGCTTTGGATTGTACATTGTGCCAGCCGTTACCCAAAACGGTAGCGATAGCGTTGCCACCCGGTTTTAAAAGAGAGGTTACATCATGTGTCACATATAGGATACGTTTGTCGAAATGCGTATAGCCCGGATCAAGATAGTTCTCTCCTACCCGCTTACCGTTGATAAACAAATCGTAATAACCAGCGGCAGCCACATACACGCGGGCTTCTTCAATCTCTTTTCCCAATGTAAAAGCTTTGCGGAACATAGGAGCCGGCTCGAACTCCTTATCGTGACTGTCGGTTATCCATTTTCCCGACCAGTCGGACGACTTGAATTTGGCAGTCTCGAAAGTAGCCGTTTCCGAAGTCTCGCAAATGTCTCCATCCTCATCCCATACCGTCACATTCCAATAGTAACGGGTATGCGGTTCCAATGTCATATTATCGGTATACGGTTGCAGGTTATCCGGCGAGGTCCCGATACGGATTTCCGAACGGGAAGCCAAAAAGTTCTTCTCACTTCCTTTGTATTCCCAAGTGAAACGGGGACTTTTCGTATCCAAACCGATCGGTTCGCGCAGGTATTCTGTTCGCAGGTTCACCGGAACCGTAAGCTCGTTTTTACCTTTGCAACCCATCAGCGAGAAGAAGGCAAGTGAGCAGATCAACAGCGTGTTTTTTTTTACCATATCTTTATCTGATTTGATTATCGTACAACTTTTACTTCGGACGGAGCATCGATCCGACTCCGTACTTTCCCGTCAGCGCCTTTTTCGTGACGGATAGTGATCACACCGTAAGGAGTCGGGAACGTTCCTTCCACCCACTCCAAGTCACCTAAATGCGGTGTGATCCGGACAACGCGGCAACCCGGCTCCACAACCTGGACACCCAACACATATTCACTCAGCCAGGAAGTCGGACCAGAAGCCCAACCGTGACAAAGGCTATGGCGGAAACCTTTATAACAATAAGCCCCGTAATCGCCATGAATATCTTTCTTGCCTACCGGAACCAATTCATCGATGCGAGAAGCGCCGGGCAACCAGTCTAAGTTGAAATCTTCCCAAAAAGTAGTTGCACCCAAATCGAGCATCGCACCCCAGAATTGGCGTATCACGTCGATCGCCCCTTGATAATTGCCGGCAGCAGCCATCGCTCGAAGCATATAATAACCATAAAAAGTAGAGAATCCATGCCCTCCATTAACTGCGAGATATCTCCGATCGGCCTCTTCCGGCTTCATCAGTCCGGCCAACGCCAACAGGGAAGCTGCCTGTTTCGATCCAGGAGCATCCGGAGCAACACCTGACTTCAGGAAAGGTTTTATCACCTTCGAAGCGGCCTTGGTCATCCTGTTTCCTACAGCCTCGCATTCTGCCGCCAACGCATCTTCGCCCAACACCTTACAAAGTTCGTTTCCGGCTTTCATCGCCTGTAGCATCAAGGCTTGCAAGCCGGCATCGATGGCAACCGGATTTTCACTGGACGGCCAATCGAGGAAACGTCCTCCTCCGTCGAGCTTCTCGACGCCGTCGTCACCGACTTTGGAGATCAAAAGACGGAGCAAACCGGTCAAATAGTCTTTCTGTTCCTTCAAGTAAGCCAAGTCCCCCTGATAGTAATACCAGTCGCGCTGGATCAGCAACCACCAGATGGAGTAACTGCACATCCCGTTCATCCAGCCAGGCAACGGCGTTGCATCGCGGATAAAATCAAGGCTTTTCGGTATCACCTCGTTATATCCGAAAACAGTGTTGACCGTCATCACTTCCGGATGCAAATCACCAATCCAGACCAAACGGTCACGTTTGATGCCGTCCCAAATATACTCCTGCATATTCAAATGTACCGTATAAGCACCAGTCTGCCAAATCCGGTTCAGCCGTTCGTCGTTGCAACGAAATGAGCCTTTATATGGGATGTCCCGAAAAACGGAAATAGCACGTATTTCTTTAATATGCAATTCGACGGAATCGTCCAAAAGATCAATCCGAGCAAACCGAAACCCAGAATTACCCACTTCCATAACCCCCAACCAGGGTAGGCGAATAGTAAAATCGCGCATGGCATGATCGTTGGAAGCACCGTTCACCCCATCTATATCGCACATGGCTTCACTTACCGACTCACCCAAACGGATCCGGACGGCGACTGGTTCGTGCGAAGCCGGCATGCCGGTTACTATTTGCAAGCCGCCTTGCAGTTCTTTTCCAAAATCAAGAAGGATGGCAGGATGCTGCCGGTCGGTGCTCGAAAGCTTACAGATGTTATGATTCACAAGATTGGATTGTCCGTTTCCAGAAAGAAGCAAATGGTTTGCACCCTGTATCAACTGGCTTTCCTGTTGCCAGACGATGCGTGCGGGAGGTAGATATTCGCGTACACGACTATCGCGCTGCCGAGCGGACAATGATACGGCAAAGAATAGAGATATAAGAATAAATAATGTTTTCATGGTATATGGTATTTATATGAATGATGATTTACCGGTGTAGTGACAAACAAAGCTATACCTCGTTGCTATAAACACACCTATAAATCATCATTTACGATCGTAACCTATCACAAACCGAAGGCCGGAACCAAATCATCCAACTGCTTGTCAGTCATGCCGGCGGGTTCGTATCCTGCCAAGCGTGCGCTGAAATAGATTTGGGCGGACTTGCTTAGCGTGTCGATTGCGTCAAAACATTCGATCAGGTCTTCACCGACTGCCAAAATACCATGTTTTTCCCAGAATACGACATCGTGCTTTTCCAATTGTTTAATGGTTGCACGTGCTAAATCCAGTGTCCCAGGTATTTCATAGGGAACAATACCGACTCCTTTCGGGACAATGATACGACATTCGGGAATCATGCTCCACAACGTACGGGTGATGACATCCGAATCCAAGAACGGTTTACAATGCGTCATGCCGATCAGGTCGGTCGGGTGCGTATGCAGAACGACTCTGTTATCACGGCCCAGGCCACGCAGATAATTATGCATCATCAAATGCGAAGGCAACTCGGAAGTAGGCAAAATCAATTGTTCAGCAATAATATCATAACTTTTTCCATCCCCGGCGATACGGATCAAGGAACCGTTGGCCAACGGTTCCTGTGCTACATAACGCATCCGCTTTCCTGTACCGGTGACATAGAAAATATGTCCGGCAAGAGCGGTCATCGCTTCTTGTAAAGGAATAGCCGGTCCCAGTGCGGGAAGTGCTTTTTCGACATCGTTCATCAAGTCGGTCAGGTTTACGGAAATGTTACCACCGTTACGTTCCGCCCATCCTTTTGTCCAAAGATAGCCGGCCACTTCAGCGATACGGCCAATCTCGGCCATCAATTTTTCATTGTTTCTGATTGTTTTCATTTTACTTATATATCTTTTTTATGAGGGACACGCCCCCGGCTCAAAAATTGTTCTTCACCCGGCAAAAAACAGACAAGCACGGGAGCTTAATTTCATACCTATGGAAATTAAGTTCCATACCTATCGAACTAACGTCCCATGCCTATCCATTTCCAATCCGATCATTATCTTAAATCAAATTAGGCAGCAAAAGTGAGAATATCAGGAGACACATGCCGCAAACCAAAACGACGATCGTCTGCCGGCTCACCCCTTTCCACTCTTTCAAGATAATGCCCCACACATTGCTGAAGATCACATTCAGCGACATCAAGATGCTCCATGAAAAGGCCAGCATCACCGGAGATTCGGCAAAATAGCTCTTTCCCATTCCCAGCCCGAAGAATTGCGAATACCACAAAACACCTGCCAGCGCACAAAATAAGACATTATTCAGCAAAGTACCGCCTGATACGGAGAAATAATCTCTCCCCGTCTCGTTCCTTACATTCTGGAAAAGGCAATAAGAGGCGTTCGTGATAAAACCCCCGATCGTCACCAACAGGATGACCGGATTCAGTGCGAACAATTCGCTTGCGCCGGACTGTTTCGCCTTCTCAAGGATCGGAGCGCCGGATTCCAGGCCCAGATTGAAGCAGGCACTCATCACACCGGCCAAAAGAGCGACAAGCAAACCTTTCGTCAACGCGAAATCCTTTACAGCCGCTTTCTTTTCCTCCTCGGTCATATTACGGGCGCGAAGACTTCCGGCATACCCGATCACGGCGATACCGGCAAGCGTGATACACACACCTATCAGCAAGACCAAGCCATCGCCATGAAACAAATCCGTTCCGCCAAAAACTGCCGGGAAAAGCGTCCCGAAACCGGCACACGTTCCAAGCGCGATGCTCTGGCCGAGCGCAACCCCCAAATAACGCATGCTCAACCCGAAGGTCAACCCGCCGATCCCCCACAAGATTCCGTAGATAACGGCCCCCGCAGCTCCGCCGGCACTCCACAGTTCCAAAAGGCTGCTCCCATTGGGAATGGCAAGCTGCGCTCCTAAGAATGGGAAGACGAGCCAGGCAAAAATGCCTTGCACCAACCAAAAACTTTCCCAGCTCCAATCCTTGACTTTGTTGATCGGAACGTAGGAACTGCTCTGCCCGAAACTACCGATTGCGATTATGATCAATCCGATGATTATTTCCATATATGTTATTTTTAGAGGGCGAACCTGTGTGTTCGCCCCTAAGGTTAACGTTTACTTGTTACTTCCGCTTCGTATTTTTCTATCTCGGCGATATAATCCTCACCTACCGGAACGTCGTTTTGCAGGCAGAACATATCCCAGACGGCTGTCCACGGAAGGCTCTTCATTTCCTCCTGCAGAGCTAAACGCTGGAAATATTTGCCTTCGGCTTCGTACTGCTGCAAAGTTGCCGACGGTTCGAGAAGGGCTTGCATAAAGGCCTTCTGCGTTGCACGGCAACCGATCACGTACGCCCCGATACGGTTGATCGTCGCATCGAAGTAGTCCAAGCCGATATGCACACGGTCCAATGCCTTGCAACGGATGATTTCGCGTGCCAGATCGAGCAAGTCGTCGCTCAAGATCACCACATGGTCGCTGTCCCAACGAATCGGACGGCTCACGTGCAACATGATCTCCGGTGTAAAAAGAAGCAGGGCCGAAACCTTGTCGGCGATACTTTCCGTCAGATGGAAATGGCCCGTGTCGAGTGTCACAATCTTATTCTTCTTCGCACCGTAGCCCAAGTAAAAATCATAGGAACCGACCGTATAACTTTCCAGACCGATGCCGAACAGTTTTGCCTCAATACAATCCTTCATGTTCTTATATTCAGTTGCAAAAATCTCGTCGAGCGACTGTTCCAGTATCTGACGATATTTGAGACGGCTGGCGGGAACTTCTTTACTGCCGTCGTGAATCCACAGGTTCATAATACAGGGATCGTCCTGGTATTTGCCCATCTCCTCGCTGATCCAGCGGCAGCGTTTCGTATGTTCGATCCAGAAATTGCGGATCGCATCGTCGGGATTCGCCAACGTCAGGTCGCCGCTCTTCGGATGCGAAAAAGAAGTGCTGTTGAAATCCAGTTTCATCCCGTTCTCTTTCGCCCACTGCATCCAGCTCTCAAAATGAGCAGGTTCCACTTCGTCACGGTCGACCTTCTTGCCTTGGAAGTCGCCATATATTTCATGCAGGTTCAAGCGGTGTTTACCGGCGATCAGAGAAGCTGCTTTCAGGACATCGGCCCGCACTTCGTCGATCGTGCGGGCACGTCCCGGGTAGTTACCCGTCACCTGGATTCCGCCCGTCAGCGAACCTCCCTGGTTCTCGAAACCGCTCACATCGTCCGCCTGCCAGCAATGCATCGAAAGAGATATCTTCTGCAATTTGTCCATTGCCTCCCTTGCATCCACACCGACAGCTGCATAGCGTTCAGCAGCTGCCTCATACGCTTGTCTGATAATGTTTTCTTTTGTCATGGTCTTATTTTTTTGAGGTTACAGATTTATATTTCCTAAAAGCCTCTTCCCACTCGCCGCTACCTTCCGGCAGAAAGACAGCCGGCGAAAGGAAAGAGTTGATCAAACGGCGCATCTCCCAGCGGTCGGCCACCAATCCTGCCGCCCTCGCCTGCACCATGCAGTTGCCGATTGCCGTCGCCTCCGAAGGCCCTGCCACAACCGGCATGTTTATTACATTTGCCGTAAATTGATTGAGAAGATTATTCATCGAGCCTCCCCCGATCACATGCAATTTGCGGATCGGGAAAGGAGCCATTTCGGATAACAATGCCAGCACCTCCTTATACCGGAATGCCAGACTTTCAAAAATACAGCGGATAAACTCGTCGTCCTCGACCGGTTCGGGCTGCCCCGTCTCGCGGCAATAAGCCTTGATTGCCTCCGTCATGCTCGGCGGATTGGCAAAACGCGGATCGTCAGGATTCACAAAACGACGGAAAGGCGTCGCCCGTTCCGCCATCTTGACTATCGCCGGATAGGAATAGTCGCGCCCGGCCTTCTCCCACTCTTTCCGACACTGTTCGAGCAACCACATCCCGGTAATATTTTTCAGGAAACGGGTCGTCCCGTCTATACCGCCTTCGTTCGTAAAGTTATGCAGGAAGGATTCTTCCGAGATAATCGGTTCTTCCGTTTCGATCCCCATAAGGCTCCATGTGCCGCTGCTAAGATAGGCAAACTCCCGGTCCGCCGCCGGAACAGCCGCGACAGCCGAAGCCGTGTCGTGGCCGGCAGCTGCTATGACCGGCACTTTGCCGATCCCCGTTTCCCGTGCAAGCGCATCGGTCAGTTCCCCGACAAAAGTTCCCGGCATCACTACCGGACGCATGATAGAGGGCGCAACACCTGCCGCTTCCAACAGAGAAGCCTCAAACTCCTTCGTCACCGGATTCAACAGCCCGGAAGTGGAAGCATCCGTATATTCGCAAACCTTTTTGCCCGTCAACAGGTAAGAAAGCAGATCGGGCATAAACAGTATCTCTTCGGCAGCCTCCAACGGCCCGAAACCTTCCTTTTTAGCCCTGAATAACTGGAAAACACTATTAAAATTCATGATCTGTATACCGGTAAGCCGGTAGACTTCCGACCGGGGAACACGCTGGAAATATTCTTCCGGCGCACCGTCCGTATAAGGATCGCGATACGCACGCGGTAGCCCCAACAGTGTGCCGTCTTCCGCCAGATACCCGAAATCCACCCCCCAAGTATCGATCCCGATAGAGTCCGGGAGCAGGTTCCGGCGTGCACAAATCGTAAGGCTTTCTTTCAAGGCATCATATAACCGGTATATGTCCCAGTAATATTTCCCATGCAACTCCATGATCGCATTCGGGAAACGGTGAAGTTCCTGCATTTCAAATTTGTCACCAACCAAAGTGCCTAACACGGCACGTCCACTGGTCGCTCCTATATCAAAGGCTAAAAAGTTATATTTCTTCATGGTACAACAAAGTTGTTTGTTTTATGATTGCAAAAGTAAACGGTAAATTACTATCTTTGCTTTTGAAAATGATTTTAAACCTTTCAAATCTGACAGAGGAGATGGAGAAACGACTAAGCGATCAATTGAGATATCTGACGATAAGTGCGATAGACGAAGAGTGGGGAATTGTCGTCACGACCGTCGGCTACCAGTTTATTCCCCCGAAAGGGAACTATCCTCTTTCGAAGCATCCGGACAATTATAACTTCAAGCCGCAGACCGGACGAATCCTGAACGAATACCAGCTGGTCTATATCACGAAGGGAAGCGGTTACTTCTCTGCGCAATCCTGCAAGATGCAAAAGATAAACGCCGGCACGATGATCCTGCTTTTTCCGGGAGAATGGCACAGCTACTATCCCGACAGCGAGACAGGCTGGGACGAATACTGGGTCGGTTTCCGCGGTGTCCACATCGACCGGCGCGTGGAAAAACGCTTTTTTACCCGCGAGGAACCGTTACAGCACATCGGGCTCAGTGCGACGATCGTCGGACTATATGAAGACATACTGAAATTCGCCTCTCAGGAAAAGACGGGCTACCAGGAGATGATTTCGAGTATCGTCCTTCATATATTGGGTACGGTCTATTATAAAAGAAGAAACAACTCCTTCACGAATACCTACGTTGTGGATAAGATCAACGAAGCCCGCATCCTGATGAAAGAGCAGGTGGAAAACCCGCTGACACCGGAAGAAATAGCTTCCCGCCTGGGGCTCGGCTACTCCTGGTTCCGCCGTATGTTCAAAGAATATACAGGCGTATCGCCCGCCCAATATCAATTGCAGCAAAAACTCCTGAAGGCAAAGGAACTGCTTACCAGCAGCAGCATGAATATCTCGGAAATAGCCTACAGTCTCAAATTCGAGAATGCCGGACAGTTCTCCACCTTCTTCAAGAAGAAAGAGGGCGTGACACCGTCGGAGTTTCGTGAACGGGCGCACTGAGGAATTAAAAATTAAGAATTAAGGGGTGAGTTGGAAGGTGATTTTTTTGTTCATCATATAGTTGACTGCACCATAGATAAACAATCCTAAGAACTGGGCGAGATATTCGTTCAAGTCAAAGATTTCCACCATGATAAGCAAAGCGAGGAATTGGGAACAATAAGCACATCCGAAAGCGATCAGAAAAAGGGGAATCTCACGGCGAAACTTACCGGTGCGGGATGAAAATATCCAATATTTGCTCCAGAAGAAATTATTGATCTGCGCAATCACATAAGCGGTGATATTGGTAGCGATATAGTTACAACCAAGCTTGTCCATCATCAGCCAGACAATCAAGACCGTAATTAACGCATTCAGCGTACCGACCAGTATAAACCGCATCACGCGCACCATATTTTTAGATTGTATGACCAAGTGTATTTCTTGCTGTTTTGTTCTTTGATATCTGAAATTCCGGTACAAATATACAGGATAATATGCAAATATCCATGCAAAAAGTCACAAAGTATGGCGAACAACCCGTATCTTTACCCCATGAAATATTTATTGTTTTACATAATCAGTCTGTTATCTCTCACCGCCTGCATCCACGAGGAATTGCCGCCTGAGGGTGGCTTTGCTTTGGAGGAAGGCGACCCGTTACCCGAATTCAGCATTTCCAATCCGGATGGAACGGTATCGAAAAAAGACTTGGAAAATAAATTTGCCCTGATTATTTTCTTCAGTACGACCTGTTCCGACTGCCAGAAGGCCTTCCCGGATATTTCCACTTTATATCATACATACAAAGACGATCCCTCCGTCTGTGTGCTTCTGATCGCACGTGGAGAAACCGAAGAGCAGGTAGCGGCCTATTTCCGGGAACATCAGTACAATATGAAGTTTTTCGCCGATCCGGACCTGAACGTCTACTCCCTCTTTGCCGACAACACCATACCCCGCGTATTCCTTGCCGACAAGGACGGTACGATTATCCTGACGCAAACGGAAAAAGTAGATGCGGGATTACTGATATCGGGCGGAGTAGAACCCCACCCCTACAAGCCTGAAAAATCTTAACATTTAATGCTCAACTGACGTAATACATCACGAATCTTTTCGAATGTGGTGATACGGGTCGGAACCAAAGGCAAGCGTAATTTATTTTCAATAAAGCCCATCGCATTCAGCATGCTCTTCGCTCCCGCCGGATTACCGTCGATAAACAGCAAACTGAACAGCTCCGTAAAACTATGGTGGATCGTGCGGGCGCTATCGTAGTCACCAGCCAATGCCAGACGCACCATACGGCTGAACTCACGCGGGAAAGCATTGCCGATTACGGAAATCACGCCGACAGCTCCCAACGTAATAAGCGGGAAGGTGATACCGTCGTCTCCTGAAATCACATTGAAGTTCGCCGGTTTGTTCTTGATGATATCGTCCATCTGGGTGATATTGCCGGAAGCCTCCTTGACTGCAATCACGTTCTTGAACTCACGGGCGATACGCAGCGTAGTCTCGGCCGTCATATTCACACCGGTACGTCCCGGAACGTTATACAGGACTATCGGTAACGTAGTCGCCTCCGCAATCGCTTTATAATGCTGATAGATTCCTTCCTGGGATGGTTTGTTATAATAAGGTACGACAGACAGGATCGCATCTATACCGTCAAAATTATCGTTTTTCAACTTCTCGACAACCGAACGCGTACAGTTTCCGCCAACCCCCAACACGATGGGAATGCGTCCGTTTACCTTCGTCACGACCAAATTGATTATATCCTTCTTTGCTTCTTCCGTGAGTGTAGGGGTTTCAGCGGTGGTACCTAACACAACCAGATAATCGGTTCCATTCTGCAACTGATAATCTACGAGCCGGGCCAACGCCTCATAGTCTACACTTTCATCTTCTTTAAAGGGAGTGATCAACGCCACACCCATTCCTTTTAAATTTATGTCTGCCATGATAATAATTGTCAATTGTCAACGGTGCTGCAAAAATAAGGAATTTATATCATTTTGAGCGTATCGCCTGCAAATAAAATAATATATGTTCGAATAAATGCTTGATATCTTCACGCTCTGTTACCGATATGGACAAATCATACAAATCTATATCGGCATGCTTCACTCCCACCTTGAATCTGCAAGGATGCTGTAGCATAAGATATTGCATCGGGTAGCAATCGGGGCGCGTAAGATCGATCAGGATATCCGCCTTGACCGTCTTGAACCGTTCCAGCACGACATCGGAAGGAACCTGCCAGACGTTCACATC
>ERZ1504241.372-NODE-372-length-14731-cov-3.479013_pt1 | contig 14731 bp, 9 predicted proteins | sample MGYA00572243_ERZ1504241 | MGnify/ENA primary metagenome ERZ1504241 (study PRJEB39906, sample SAMEA3182114) | gut metagenome | biome: human; feature: gut; material: Stool; isolation source: human stools | place: Canada | collected 2013-06-10 ... | reverse complement strand
GCTGTGATGCGCAACCCTTTGCCGCCTTTTTTGCTTAATGCTACCCAACGGGTATCGACGTGATGGCCGTTTTCTTGCGGACGAACATAGGGGAAGTACATATCATCGGCTGTTGTTTTATAGAGGTCGACGATGGTTCCTGCCTTGCGGTCGATATAGTTTTCTTCAGGGCCGCGGCCGAAGTAGGCAACTTGGTTCATTTCTGCCGGCAGACGGAAACGTACACCGATACGAGGTACTTCTGCTTTGATGTCTGCTGCCTTGAAGTCACAACCTACATGTAGGCTGCCGTTCTTGCCAAAGGTGTAATTTACAATGTATTGGTTGCCGGCAGGCAATGTGTAAGTGACACTCAGAGTATTGTCGGCAAAGGAAGTATGGGTTACTTTGAAGTCCTTGCTCGATTGTTTCCACACGTGGGTGCGCTTGGGCTCGCCGTTACCGTAATCATTGTCATTCGGTGCACGCCAGAAGTTGGGTTGAATGCCGAAGCCGTCTTTGAAGTATTCGGTGCCGTTTACTTTATAAGAGGTAACGATGCCACTCTTTTCGTTCAGGACAAATTGCATTCCGCTGCCCGAAACCACCATCTCGTCTCCGTTCTTCACTGCTTTCATTCCCTTGCCTGCCATGAACTCGTCTCTCAAAGGCTCGATAGGCAATTGGAATTGGTCACGTGCAATTTCGTGACCTGCCGGAATCAGGATTTCAGGTTCGACGGCAATGACGTGGAAATTGACGAAGTATTCGGTATCTTTCTTGGCTTTCAAACCGTTTACGTTGACCGTGAATTCTTTGGAGGCCTGCGGAGCAATGTCTAACGAGACTTTTCCGCTTCTTATAATCTTGTCGTTGGCTTTCAGCTCATACACAATCATATACTTCTTCAGGTTGGTGAAGTAGAAACGGTTGGTGATAAGGAACTTGCCTTGTGCCGCATCGGTCATCTCGAAGCCTACATTCTGATAAGCATATTTCACTTCTGCCATAGCAGGATGCGGAGTGCGGTCGGGACTGACGATACCGTTGCAGAGGAAGTTGCCGTCGCTGGGTGCGTCTTTTCCGAAATCGCCGCCGTATGCCCAGAACGGACGTCCGTTTTCATCTTTCTGCAGAATGCCTTGGTCCACCCAGTCCCAAATATATCCGCCCTGCAGATTGGGATATTTGTAAATGGCTTGCCACTGTGCCCACAGACCGCCGGTGGAGTTGCCCATGGCGTGTGCGTATTCGGATGGCATGATAGGACGGTCACTGCCTTCTTTGCCAATGGATTCAAACCAGCTTGCGCCCGGATACTGAGGAACGAACATATCGGTATTCCATTCCCATTGTGCGCGTTCGTAGTTCACAGGGCGGTTCATGCCTTTGGTTTCACGGTCTTTCACCCAAAGGTAAGTCTGATAGAAATTATATCCGTTTCCGGCTTCATTACCCAATGACCAGAAGGTTAAAGACGGGTAGTTCTTATTGCGTTCATACATATTGATGGTACGGTCCATGTGAGGTTTCAACCATTCGGGGTTGTTGCCTAATGTGCCGCCTTTGCGGAGGTCGTATTTCATGCCGTGGCTTTCAATATTGGCTTCATCGTATACATAGAGACCATATTCGTCACAAAGCTCATAGAACTTGCGGTCTTGCGGATAGTGGCACAGACGAACGGTATTGATATTGTGTTGCTTCATCAGTTCAAAGTCTTTGCGCATCAGTTCTTCGGGAACATAGTGACCGGTTGCTTCGTTGTGCTCGTGAATGTTCACACCCTTCATCTTTAACGGCTGGCCATTGACAAAGAAGCAGATATAAGGCTTCCCGTTTCCTGCAATTTGGTCAATCGGTTTGATTTCAAAGCGACGGAAGCCGACATTGAACGGAATAACTTCTGTTATTTTTCCATCTTCTTTTAAAGAAATCAATAATTTATAAAGGTTGGGCTGTTCGGAAGTCCAAGTCTTTACATTGTTTAATGAAGCATTGAAAGTAACGGTATTTTTTCCGTCTGCACTTACACTGCAAGGTGTCTCGGCAGAGGTAACAACTTTCTTGTCGGCATCCAGCAACTCGTAAGTTACGGTTACGTTCTTGTTGGCGGCGGTATGGTTGGTCACATTCACGTCCAGTTTGAAGATACCGTTCTTATAGGTATCGTCGAGGGTAGAGACTACTTCAAAGTCCTGAACGGCAGTCTTGGGCTGTGAGAACAAGAATACATCTCTTTCGATTCCGCTCAGGCGCCAAAAGTCCTGACACTCCAGATAAGAACCGGTGCTGTAGCGGAAGCATTTTACTACCAATGAGTTCTTGCCCGGTTGCAGATATTTGTTAATCAGAAACTCTGCCGGATTCTTAGAGTCTTCGCTATATCCGACTTCTTTTCCGTTGAGGTATACATAAACGCCTGATTTAGCTCCTTCCAGGCGGAGGTATATATCACGTCCGTCCCAATTGGAGGGAATCTCGATGTCTCGCTGATAAACACCTACCGGATTGGCCTCGGGCAAATGCGGAGGTTGCGGGTTGCTGGGCTGGAAATCGTATGGCTGATTGGTATAGATGGCTGTTCCATATCCTTGTACCTCCCAGTTGCCGGGTACATTGATTTCTTTCCATGTAATGTCGGCGCCGGGCTGTTCGATGTTGGCAGGTAAATCTTTGTAGGCATCTACGTAGTAGAAGTTCCACTTTCCGTTCAGTAATTTGTAATAAGGGCTGTTTTCGTATTTGCCGGTCAGTGCCTGTCCCGAGTTATCGTATGACATGAAAGCCGTGCGGGGAGCTTCTTTGTTTACTGCTACGGTTTGGATATCTTTCCAATAAGGAAGCTTGGTCCCTTCTGCACTGATGGTTTGTGCTGAGAATGCACAGACAACTGTGCCAATGAGGTATCTCAATAAGGTTGTTTTCGTAATATTCATAGATTATCAGTTGTTTAAAGAAAAAGGGCGCTATTGCCGGCGCCCCTCTCTTAAGTCCTTTACATTTTATTAAAATAAGCAATTTATTGGATTTCTTCCGATAATTCAGCACCAGCCTTGAATTTGATTGCTTTTTTTGCTTTAATGGTGATAGATTCTTTGGTCGCCGGGTTGATACCCATTCTTTCTGCTTTTTCTACAACCGAGAAAGTACCAAAACCAACTAATGATACTTTGTCACCACTCTTCAGAGCATTTGAAACTGCTGAAACTACTCCTTCAACAGCTTTCTTTGCATCGGCTTTGCTCAAGCCTGATTCAGCGGCTACTGCGCTGATTAGATCTGCCTTATTCATAATGAAAACGATTAATTATTAATGTAATACAAAAGAAATTTCAAAATCAAGGACAAATATAAAGTTTCAAAATTAGAAATCAAACAGATAGCCTAAAAAAGATAAGCCAAAAATCAAAAAAATAATATGAATAGTATACCTGTTGTAACAAAGAATATATTGATAATAAACGTGCTATGCTTTTTCGGAAGTGTGGTGGCTGCAAAGTATGGAATTGATTTAAATGATTTGCTGGGACTGCATTTTTTTCTGGCTTCCGATTTTAATCCGGCACAGTTGATTACATATATGTTTATGCACGCTGGTTTTCAGCACATATTTTTTAACATGTTTGCAGTGTGGATGTTCGGGCGTACGCTTGAACAGGTTTGGGGACCGAAACGTTTTCTGTTTTATTATATATTGTGCGGTATCGGTGCAGGTTTGGTACAGGAGGGAGTGCAATATATTCAGTATGTCACCGAATTGGTCAATTATGAGGGGGTTAATACGGGAGTTGCCGTGATTCCGATGGCGGAATATCTCAATCTGATGACTACAGTAGGGGCATCGGGGGCCGTATATGCTATCTTGCTGGCTTTCGGTATGTTTTCCCCAATAGTCAGATGTTTGTATTCCCGATTCCGTTTCCTATTAAGGCGAAGTATTTTGTAATGGGGTATGCAGCATTGGAGATTTATTTGGGCTTCGGCAGCTCGGCTGACGGTATTGCTCATTTCGCTCACTTGGGAGGAATGATATTTGGCTTTATATTAATAATGTATTGGAGAAAAAAGAATAACAATGGGCAGTTTTATTACTGATTTAAAGAATAGTTTTAACAGGGGTAATATATATATCCAGTTTATATATATCAATGTCGGAGTGTTTGTCCTGACATCCCTGTTGGGAATTCTGTGGATGTTGTTTAACCGTAACGGTGCATTTATTCTGCAATATTTGGAGTTACCTGCATGGACGGTACAGTTTATCAAGCAGCCGTGGTCTCTGTTTACTTATATGTTTATGCATGCCGGAGTGCTTCACTTGTTGTTTAATATGCTGTGGCTCTATTGGTTCGGGCAGTTGTTTCTTTCTTTTTTCTCGGCCAAGCATTTCCGTGGGGTGTATATTTTAGGTGGGTTTTGTGGCGGTTTGCTTTATATGCTGGCTTACAATGTATTTCCATATTTCAGTGATTCGCTTTATTATTCTTATTTATTGGGGGCTTCGGCCTCTGTGTTGGCCATTGTGGTGGCAACGGCTGTCCGCGAGCCTGACTATCCGGTACATTTCATGTTTATCGGAACGGTGCGGTTGAAATATGTAGCCCTGTTTATGGTGGTGACCGATTTGCTTTTTATGACTTCGGGCAATGCCGGGGGACATATCGCACACTTGGGAGGGGCATTGGCCGGATGGTGGTTTGCTTCCGGATTGACCCGCGGGCATGATGCAACGGCGTGGATTAACCGTTTTATCGATTGGGTAGCAAGCGGATTTACGGTACACCGTTCTCCGAAGAAGCCCAAAATGAAAGTGCATTATGGCGATAAGGCGAAAGACTATGAATATAATGCCCGTAAGAAGCAGAATAGTGACGAGATAGACCGCATATTGGACAAACTGAGGAAGTCCGGTTATGACAGTCTCACGTCGGATGAGAAGAAAAGCTTGTTTGATGCAAGTAAAAAATAGAATATGAAATATATCGGTCGGGTTTTAGGTTGGATATTATTGGGGATAAATATATGCATGGCGGTGTTATTGCTGATCTGTGCATATAGTTCTTATATCAATCCGGTGGCGCATCCTGTGTGGTCGTGTGCCGGTCTTGCGTTTCCGGCTTTTCTGATAACGAATGTTTTATTTTTTTTCTTTTGGTTGGTGGTATATCGCAGGTATGCTTTGGTGTCTCTCCTGACTTTTTTCTGCTGCTTTGGTGCCATCCGTACTTATATGCCTATCAATCTGTTCGAGAAAGAACCTCCCGGGGATGCCGTTAAAGTATTGTCATACAATACGATGGCTTTTGAACAAGGACATCCTAATTTGAAGGACAACCCTAATTCGGTATTGGAATACCTGCGGAACAGCAATGCGGATATTATTTGTTTGCAAGAATATATATTGAGCAATCGGCTGGCTAAAAAGGATGTGGATTATGCCCTGAGAAACTATCCCTATAAGCATTATTATAAATTGACCGGTGCGAATGGACTGGGGTGCTACTCCCGCTATCCTATCCTGTCGGCGCATCCTGTTGAGTATGACAGCCGAAACAATGGCTCTGTTGCTTATACAATAAATGTGAAGGGAGATACTTTGTTGGTGGTCAATAATCATTTGGAATCCAATAAACTGACAGAGAAAGATAAGGCTGTCTATCGGGAGATGATAAAAGACCCGGATAAGGTTAAAGTGTCGGAAGGGGCCCGCATATTGATAGGCAAACTGGCGGAGGCTTCGGCTATCCGTGCTTCGCAAGCCGATTCCATAGCAAAGTTGGTTGCCGGTTTTAGGGGTGGAGGAGTGATTGTCTGCGGTGATTTTAACGATTCTCCTTTGTCTTATGCTCACCGGGTAATCGGGAAGGAACTGGATGATGCTTTTGTACAGTCGGGCAACGGATTCGGGATATCTTATAATCAGAATCATTTTTATTTCCGTATCGATCATATCCTATTGAGTAAAAATCTGGAATCTTATCAATGTACGGTAGACAAAACCATAAAGAGTTCGGATCATTATCCCATCTGGTGTTTTGTGGCGAAGAAATAATTAGCAGACCTTTAATTTAATATAAGTATGAAGAAACTAGTATTTACGTTAGCGACTTGTTGTATCATGTGTGCATGTGAACAGAAAACCGAAACGAACCCGTTCTTTACGGAGTTCCGGACAGAGTATGGTGCTCCTGATTTTGATAAAATCAAGATAGAACACTATGAACCTGCGTTTTTGAAAGGCATAGAAGAACAGAATGCCGAAATAAAAGCAATTGTGGAGAGCCGGGAAACTCCCGGATTTGAAAATACGATTGTGGCACTGGATAATAGCGGAAGGACACTGGCACGTGTCAAGGGTGTCTTTTATGCATTGACGGAGGCTGATACGAATGATGAGATGAGCGCATTGAGCGAAAAGATTGCTCCTGTGCTTTCCGAACATAACGATAATATTTATCTGAATCAGGATTTATATAAGCGTGTGGCTGCTGTGTGGCAACAGGAGCAAGAAGGCAAAATAACGCTGACCACAGAGCAGCATCGTCTTTTGGATAGATATTATAAGGCGTTTATCCGTTCGGGGGCAGGACTGGATGCCGGGAAGCAAAACCGCCTTAGGGAGATAAATAAAGAATTGTCTACATTGGCTATTACTTTCAGCAACCATGTTTTGAATGAAAATAATGCTTACCGGCTGGTTATAGACAATGAAGCAGAACTGGCAGGATTGCCGGAATGGGTGAAAACAGGTGCGGCGGAAGAGGCGAAGGCTGTCGGAAAAGAAGGCAAGTGGCTGTTTACCTTGCAGAACTCAAGCCGTTTGCCACTGCTGCAATATGCCGACAACCGTGAGTTGAGAAAGGATATCTATGAAGCTTATATCAATCGTGGTAATAACGGAGACGCCAATGATAATAAAGAGATTTTGAAGAAAATCATTTCTTTGCGTCTGGAAAAAGCCAATTTGCTGGGCTTTGACTGTTATTCCAATTTTGTGTTGGATGAAAATATGGCAAAGAATTCCGAGACGGTTATGGATTTTCTGCATAATCTGTGGGGTTATTCTTTGAAAAACGCAAAGACGGAAGCTGCCGAATTACAAAAAATGATGGATAAAGAAGGAAAAGGAGAGAAGCTTGCCGCATGGGATTGGTGGTATTATACCGAAAAACTTCGTCAGCAAAAATATAATCTGAATGAGGATGAGATTAAGCCTTACTTTAGCTTGGAATCAGTGCGAAACGGTTTGTATTATGTTGCCAATAAATTGTACGGCATTACCTTGACCGAACTGAATAATGTATCTGTTTACGAACCGGATGTGAAGGTGTATGAGGTGAAAGATGCCGATGGCGCTTATCTGGGCTTGTTTTATGCCGATTATTTTCCCCGTACCGGTAAACGCGGAGGGGCATGGATGAGCAACTTCCGTGAACAGGCAGGCGATGTGAGGCCGCTTATCTATAATGTAGCCAGTTTTACGAAGCCCGCAGGTGATATGCCTTCGTTACTGACACTGGATGAAGTGGAAACAATGTTTCATGAATTCGGACATGCTCTTCACGGAATGCTGACCAAATGTAACTATTTGGGAGTATCGGGTACGAATGTGGCACAGGATTTTGTGGAACTTCCTTCTCAGATAATGGAACATTGGGCGGTGGAACCGGAAGTACTGAAGGTATATGCCAAGCACTATAAGACCGGTGAGGTGATTCCCGATGAATTGATTCGGAAGATACAAGACCAAAATACCTTCAATCAGGGATTTATGACAACCGAACTGTTGGCTGCTGCATTGCTCGATATGGAATTGCACAATCTGACCGACACCGCAAGTCTGGATGTGGTGGCCTTTGAAAAGGCAGTGATGGACAAATTGGGTTTGATTCCTGAAATCGCTCCTCGTTACCGTGCCACTTATTTTAATCATATCCTTAGCGGTTATGCTGCCGGATATTACAGTTATCTGTGGGCGGAAGTATTGGATGCTGATGCTTTTGAAGCTTTCAAAGAACATGGACTGTTCGATAAAAATACTGCCGACTCTTTCCGCCGGAATGTTCTGGAAAAGGGTGGGACAGAGGATCCTATGGTGCTTTACAAAGCGTTTCGCGGTGCCGAACCGAGCTTGGAACCGTTGCTTAAAAACAGAGGGCTGAAATAAAATATCCCATGAAATAGAACAAATTAGGCTGCGAAATATACTTTTGCAGCCTTTTTTCTTATTTGAAATTCAAATATTTGTGTTTCATGCCGTGCGAATGTGAAAAAAAAACTATATTTGCAACCTTGTATAAACCAAGAATTAATCAAAAAGTAAAAATAATAAATTTCAAAGTAACATGCAAAACAAAGGATTTGTAAAGGTTTTTGCGGTATTACTTACCCTTGTATGTGTGTTTTATCTTTCTTTCTCTTTTGTGACCCGCTATCACATGAATAAAGCGGCGCAAGATCCGAAGGGTGAAGCACATTACCTTGATTCTATGCAGAATGAAAAAGTTTATCTGGGTAGTTATACGCTGAAACAGTGTCGTGAGATGGAGATTGGTCTGGGTCTGGACCTTAAAGGTGGTATGAACGTTATTCTTGAAGTTTCTGTACCGGATGTGGTGAAGGCATTGGCTGACAACAAAACCGACGAAGCTTTTAACAAGGCTATATCAGAAGCTGCCAAACAGTCTGTTACCAGCCAGGATGACTTTATTACTCTGTTTATCAGAGAGTATAAGAAAGAAGCTCCACAAGGAAAGTTGGCAGAATTGTTCGCTACTCAGCAGTTGAAAGACAAAGTAAATACCCGCAGCTCTGATGCTGATGTAGAAAAGGTGTTGCGTGAAGAAGTCAAAGCTGCTATCGATAACTCTTATAATGTATTACGTACCCGTATCGACCGCTTTGGTGTGGTTCAGCCCAATATTCAGGCTTTGGAAGGTAAGATGGGACGTATCATGGTGGAACTTCCGGGTATCAAAGAACCGGAACGTGTGAGAAAGCTCTTGCAGGGTTCTGCTAATCTTGAGTTTTGGGAAACTTTCGACTCCAAGGAAATCTATCCTTATCTGACTGCTATTGACAACAGATTGCGTGCTATCCTTGCTACCGATAATGCTGCTACAGATTCTACTGCCGTTGAAACTGCCGATGCAAAGGCGGTATCTGCTGCCGATAGTCTGGCTGCTGCTTTGAAGGGAGAGCCTGCAGACAATGCTGTTGCCATGGAACAAATGAAGAAAGAACATCCGTTGGCTTCTATTCTTCAGCTGAACCCGAACGGCAGCTGTGTGGTAGGTTATGCTGATTATAAAGATACAGCTCAGGTCAATACTTACCTTGCCATGAAAGAGGTAAAAGAAATGTTGCCGAAAGATCTTCGCCTGAAGTGGGGTGTGAAAGGTGCCGATTTCGACAAGACAGGACGTATCTTCGAATTATATGCCATCAAGTCAAGCGAACGTAACGGACGCGCTCCGTTGGAAGGTGACGTGATTACTGATGCCAAGGATGAGTTCGACAACTTCGGCAAACCTTGCGTGAGTATGTCGATGAATACTGACGGTTCTCGTCGCTGGGCTGTTTTGACAAAAAATAATGTAGGAAAAGCCATTGCCATTGTATTGGATGGTTATGTATATAGTGCTCCTAACGTCAACGGTGAAATCACCGGCGGACATTCTCAGATTACCGGTCACTTTACTCCCGAAGTAACAAAGGACTTGGCTAACGTATTGAGATCCGGTAAGATGCCGGCTCCTGCACGCATTGTTCAGGAAGATATCGTTGGTCCGTCATTGGGTCAGGAATCTATCAACCAGGGTATCGTTTCATTCGTTGTGGCATTGATTCTGTTGATGGTTTACATGTGTGCTATGTACGGACTGATTCCGGGTATGGTTGCCAACTGTGCCTTGGTTGTGAACTTCTTCTTTACGCTGGGTATTCTTACCTCGTTCCAGGCTGCATTGACAATGTCGGGTATTGCCGGTATGGTGCTGTCATTGGGTATGGCGGTGGATGCCAACGTATTGATTTACGAACGTACAAAAGAAGAGCTGAGAGCAGGAAAGGGTGTCAAGGCTGCTTTGGCTGACGGTTACTCGAATGCATTCTCTGCAATCTTTGACTCTAACCTGACTTCAATCCTTACCGGTATCATCCTGTTCTATTTCGGTACAGGTCCTATCCGCGGTTTTGCTACCACACTGATTATCGGTATCCTCTGCTCGTTCTTTACTGCTGTGTTCTTGACACGTGTGGTTTACGAACACTTCATGAACAAAGACAAATGGTTGGGATTGACATTTACGACAGGCATTTCCAAGAATCTGATGCAGAATGTTCATTATAACTTTATGGGTATGATGAAACGTTCGTTCACTGTATTCGGTATCATTATTGCAGCATGTGTGGTTTCGTTCTTTATCCGCGGTTTGGCTCAGAGCATCGATTTCACCGGCGGACGTAACTTTGTGGTTCAGTTTGAACAGCAAGTAGAACCGGAAACTGTTCGCGACCTGCTGAAACAGAAGATTACCGAAGATAACGTGCAGGCTATCGCTTTGGGTACAGACAAGAAAACAATCCGTATCACTACCAACTACCGTATCACTGAAGACTCTCCCAATATCGATTCTGAAATCGAAGAGTTCCTGTATCAGTCATTGAAAGACGGTAATTTGCTGGGCGAAGGCACTACACTGGAAATATTTATCGACCGTGATAACCGTGCAGGCGGCTCAATCATCAGCTCTCAGAAGGTGGGTCCCAGTATCGCTGACGATATCAAGACTTCTGCTATCTGGTCTGTATTGTTCGCATTGGTTGCTATCGGTTTGTATATCCTGTTGCGTTTCCGCAATGTGGCATATAGTGTCGGTGCAACGGTGGCATTGGCTGTCGATACCGTTTTGATTATCGGTGCTTACTCATTGTGCTATGGCTGGGTTCCTTTCTCATTGGAAATCGACCAGACATTCATTGGTGCTATCCTGACTGCTATCGGTTATTCTATCAATGATAAGGTGGTTATCTTCGACCGTATCCGTGAGTTCTTCGGCTTGTACCCGAAACGTAACCGTTTGCAGTTGTTCAATGATTCATTGAATACTACTTTGGCACGTACTATCAATACTTCATTGAGTACATTGATTGTATTGTTGTGTATCTTTGTATTGGGTGGAGACAGTATCCGCAGTTTCGCATTTGCGATGATTCTGGGTGTCGTTATCGGTACGTTGACTTCATTGTTCATTGCTGCTCCGGTTGCTTACCTGACACTGGGTAATAAGATGCCTGAAGAAGAAGCGAAAGCATAAGAAGGATTATAATTGCCAAGAGATAAAAAGAAAGGAGGTTCCGCCATGGAAACCTCCTTTCTTTTTATCTTCTCTTTTTATCGGGTTACCCTTCCCGAGGTATTTCCTTTCATCAGACTTTCCACTTCTTCCACAGTCACCTGATTGAAGTCACCGTATACGGTATTTTTCAATGCAGATGCGGCAAGAGCAAATTCCAGTGCTTTCTGGTCATTGTCGGGATATGTAAGCAAACCGTATATCATTCCTCCTACAAAAGCATCTCCGGTACCTACACGGTCGACTTCGTGAGTAATATCGTAAATGCCGGTATATTTTAATGTTTGGTCGGAATAAAGCACGGCTGCAAGCAGATTGTGGTTGGAAGTAATCGTATTGCGCAATTCTAAAAAGACTTTCCGGCAACGCGGCACTATATGCGATATTTTCTGTCCGAATGTCTCGAATCCTTTCAAATCCAACGGATAAGCAGTATCCACAGCTTGAAAGCCTACCGGAGCAATATCGAAAACTTCTTTGTATTCCGGCTCTGCACCGAAGATTACATCACTGTATTGCACCAAGGGCAACATGACATCGGCAACCGAACGCCCGTAATTCCATAGTTTTTTGCGCACATTCAAATCACAGGAAATGGTTAAGCCCATGCGGTCGGCCGTTTGTAGAGCTTCCAGACAGGCGTCGGCGCCCTCTTGTGACAGTGAAGCCGCTATGCCCGACCAGTGAAACCAGTCTGCATCGGCAAATATCTTTTCCCAATCTATCATGCCGGGACGCAGGGTGGCAAAAGAAGACCCTTCACGATCGTATACCACATTGGAATTGCGAAACGAAGCGCCACTCTCAAGAAAATACAGTCCCATGCGTTTCCCTCCGAATACGATTCCTTCCGTACCCAGCCCGTTGGCACGGAGCGATGCGATACATGCCTGCGCCATTGCATTGTCGGGCAGCCGGGTGACAAACTCGGTGGGAATCCCGAAGTTGGCGAGCGATACAGCCACATTAGCCTCGCTGCCACCATACGTGGCAATGAATTCGTTGGTCTGGGAGAAACGGCGGAAGTCGGGAGCAGTAAGGCGGAGCATCACTTCTCCAAATGTAACCACCTTGCGGTTTGTTGAAATCATTTTTTTGTCCATAGCTTCTTTTAAATCAAAAACAGCCTTCACAACCGGATTTTTTACCGGTGTATGAAGGCTGTCGGATTCTTTAAGACAGTATTTATTTCTTGAAACGTTCTTTCAACTTGGCAAGCATGTCTTTGGTCATGGTATCCAAGTCGTATTCAGGTTTCCAGCCCCATTCTTCGCGGGCACAAGTGTCGTCCAGTGAGTTCGGCCATGATTCGGCGATAGCCTGACGCAATGGGTCTACCTTGTATTCCATTTCAAAGTTAGGTTCGTATTCCTTAATCTTGTTGAAGATGATTTCAGGATCGAAGCTCATTGAAGCAATGTTGAATGAGTTGCGGTGAACGAACTTGCTCGGGTCTGCTTCCATGATTTCGATGGCGGCGCGTAAAGCATCCGGCATATACATCATATCCATGTAAGTACCTTTGCCGATAGGACAAACGAACTTTTCACCTTTGGCTGCCGAATAATAAATATCTACAGCATAGTCGGTTGTACCGCCGCCCGGAGGAGTCACGTAAGAAATCAATCCCGGGAAACGTACGGAACGGGTGTCGACACCGAAACGGATGTTGTAGTAGTCACTCAGCAACTCGCCGGAAACCTTGGTTACACCGTACATGGTGCGCGGATTGCGGATAGTGTCCTGCGGAGTCTTGTCCTTCGGAGTGTTGTTGCCGAATACACCGATAGAACTCGGAGTAAATACGGCGCACTTCATGGTGCGGGCTACTTCAAGTACATTGAACAGACCGCCCATACCGATTTTCCATGCAAGCTGCGGTTTGGCTTCTGCTACTGCCGACAGCAAAGCTGCCAGGTTGTAGATGGTATCAATATGATACTTTGAAACAGTTTCGGCAATCTGCTGTTCGTTTGTGATATCAACGATAGCAGACGGACCTGATTCTGCCAGTTCGCCTTTGGGTTCTGCACCCGGGATGTATCCCGCTACGATGTTACCATTATAAATACTTCTTAATTTCATTGTTAGCTCTGAGCCAATCTGACCGGTAGAGCCGATAATCAATACATTTTTCATAGTGTAATTATAATACGTTAGTTTGCTATTTGAGAGCAAAGATAGGCAGAAGCATTCAGATTTTATCAAAGTTTTCTCTATATTTTTGCAGAAATTCAAAAAAAAATAAGAACTTTGTCCGTCGAAGAGAAATATCTGAACTTAATCTTTAATACTTAATAAAAATCAAAGCTATGTATGGTAAAATGAAAGAGTTCCTCACGAAGGAACTGGCTGGCATCAAAGAAGCCGGATTGTATAAAAACGAACGTATCATTACAACTCCCCAAAAGGCTGATATCAAAGTAAATGCAGGAGAAGAAGTATTGAACTTCTGCGCGAACAACTACTTAGGATTGTCAAACAACCAGCGTTTGATCCAAGCAGCAAAAGACGCAATGGACTCTCATGGCTTTGGTATGTCGTCTGTACGTTTCATTTGTGGAACCCAGGACTTGCACAAACAACTGGAAGCTGCTATCTCTGATTATTTCAAGACCGAAGATACAATATTATATGCTGCCTGCTTTGATGCAAACGGTGGTTTGTTCGAACCGCTGCTGACCGACGAGGATGCAATCATTTCCGATGCATTGAACCACGCTTCTATCATTGACGGCGTGCGTCTGTGTAAGGCAAAACGTTATCGTTATGCCAATGCAGACATGGCTGACTTGGAACGCTGCCTGCAGGAAGCTCAAGCTCAACGCCACCGTATCATTGCTACTGACGGTGTGTTCTCTATGGACGGTAATGTGGCTCCGATGGATAAGATTTGCGAATTGGCAGAAAAATACGATGCGTTGGTAATGGTAGACGAATCGCATTCTGCCGGTGTAGTGGGTCCGACCGGTCATGGTGTGGCTGAACAATATGATGTTTACGGACGTGTGGATATCTTTACCGGTACATTGGGTAAGGCATTCGGCGGTGCTATGGGTGGTTTCACTACAGGTAGAAAAGAAATCATCGACATGCTGCGTCAGCGTTCTCGTCCGTATCTGTTCTCTAACTCGGTTGCTCCTGCCATCGTGGGCGCCAGCCTTGAAATGTTCAAGATGTTGAAAGAAAGCGATGCACTGCATACTAAGTTGATGGACAATGTAACTTATTTCCGCGACAAGATGCTGGCTGCCGGTTTCGATATCAAGCCGACTCAGAGCGCTATCTGTGCAGTGATGCTGTATGATGCAAAACTGTCTCAGGACTTCGCTGCCAAGATGCAGGAAGAAGGCATTTATGTAACCGGTTTCTATTATCCGGTTGTACCGAAA
>ERZ1504241.351-NODE-351-length-15301-cov-2.995343_pt1 | contig 15301 bp, 9 predicted proteins | sample MGYA00572243_ERZ1504241 | MGnify/ENA primary metagenome ERZ1504241 (study PRJEB39906, sample SAMEA3182114) | gut metagenome | biome: human; feature: gut; material: Stool; isolation source: human stools | place: Canada | collected 2013-06-10 ... | reverse complement strand
GGGTGCCGCCGGCGACTCTTTCTTCTCGGATGTCTCCACGAGCGAGGACGGCCGTTGGGTCTATCTGACGCTGGCCGACGGCGAGACGGTGCTGACGCTGGAGATGTACAAAGAGTTCGGCATCGCCTTCGAATCGCTGCCCGAACTGATTATGGCCGGAGCGACGGCGGAAATCCCCTTCGTGCTGACGGGTGCCGACGACAAGAGCGTCGTCGAGGCGATCGCCAAGGGCGACTGGGAGGCCGAAGCGGTGATGGACGGCACGGAGGGCGGCAAGATCGTCGTGACGGCTCCGGCCGAGAGTTCGACGGGCCGCGTGATCGTGCTGCTGAGCGACGGCGAGTCGAAGACGATCATGAAGACGCTGACCTTCGTGTCGGGCGTGATGAACGTCACGACGCAGTCGCAGGAGGCTGCGGCGGTCGGCGGAACGGTCAGCTTCGAGCTGGAAACCGATCTGGACTACGAGGTGGTGATTCCCGACGATGCCAAGGAGTGGCTCTCCCGCGTAGAGACCCGCGCCTTGCGTCAGGAGACGCTGACCTTCTCGGCGAAGGCCAACGAGACGATGGAGGAGCGGCAGGCGAAGATCGAACTCATCAGTTCGGGTGTCGTCGTCGAGACGCTGCTGGTCTACCAGAAGGCGAATCTCGATCCGACGGCGTTCGTCGTCAAGGTCAATGTGACGGAGAGCAGCATGAAGAACACGCTTATCCTTCCGCTGACGGGTACGGTGGATGCCACGGTGGACTGGGGCGACGGCAAGACCGAGACCGTGACGGCCGTGAATCCCCAGCACGTCTATGAGCAGGAGGGCGAATACTACGTGACGGTGACCGGTTCGGTGACGGCGCTCGGCAATCGATTGACCAAAACCAGTCAGAGCGCGATCGTGCGTGTCATCCAGTGGGGCCAGCTGGGGCTGGAATCGCTCGAAGAGGCGTTCTACAACAACAAGGGGCTTACGCAGGTGGCGCTGCCCGATGCGGGCGCTTTCGCCAAGGTGACCACCGTGGAGAATATGTTCTATAACTGTACGCTGCTTACGGCGGTTCCCGTCGGTTTGATCGACCAGTGTACGGAGTTGACCTCCGCCGCTTCGCTCTTTTCGGGCTGCTCGTCGTTGACGTCCATTCCGGAGGGCTTCTTCGATAAATGTCCGAAGATCGCTTCGCTGGCCTCGGCGTTCAAGGGCTGTAAGAAGGTGACGGAAATTCCCGCCGGCCTGTTCGACAATCTGACGGAGGTGACCGATGTTTCGGGCCTTTTCACCAACTGCACGGCGCTTGTTTCGGTTCCCGACGGACTGCTCGACAAGCTGACGAAGGTAACGACCGTTTCGAGTTTCTTCAACGGTTGCTCCTCGCTGCGTACGGTTCCGAACGATTTCTTCAAGTCTCAGACCGAGGTGACCGCCAGCGGAATGATCTTCAAAGGTTGCTCTTCGTTGGAGTCAGTTCCCTCCGGGCTGCTCGATCCCTTCACGAAGACGACTACGATAGGGTCTCTTTTCAGCGGTTGCAAGTCGCTGGGTAACCTTCCCGAAGGATTGTTCGACAAGGTCGGGAGCAACGTAGATCCGTCAGCCAAGGCCGTGGATGCCTCCTATCTCTTCGAAAACTGTGTGAAAATGACCGATTTCCCGTCTCTGTCCAAACTTCCGAACGTCTCGAATGTGGCTTCGCTTTGGAGAGGTTGTACGGCCATGACGACGGTTCCTGCGGATTATTTCCCTTCGAGTTGTACGAATTCCATTTCGGTCGGAAACATGTTCAACGGCTGTACATCGCTCAAAAGCCTTCCTGCCGGCCTGCTGAAAAACATGACTGACATAACGACCGCTCTGTCGATGTTCACGAACTGCTCGTCGCTCGAAACGCTTCCCGAAGGGTTCTTCGATGCGATGGTCGGATGTACGAATATCAAGGAGATGTTCAAGGGTTGTACGTCGCTCGAATCGCTGCCCGCGGGGTTGTTCGACAAGATGACGTCGATCACCGCTACGGCTTCGGCCTTCTACGGCTGTACCGGCTTCACGGGCGAATCGCCCTACCTGACTGCCGAGGTCGAAGGCGCGCCGGTGAAGGTGCACCTCTACGACCGTCCCGATTATCCCGATCTCTTCGTAAAGGTGCCGACCAAGGAGTCCGACTACAAGGACACCTTCAAGAACTGTACGAAGATGGCCGACTACGCCATGATTCCCACCGCGTGGGGCGGCGTGAGCGACGGCACGAAGGCGAAGCCGACCATCGCGCTCTCTTATGCGCTTCCCGAGAACATGGAGTACCACGGTATTAATTTCACCGTCAAGGGTACGGAGTTCAAATCGGGTAAGTACATCGTCGGTACGACGGAACTCGTACAGAGCGTGCTCGACGAGTTCGACGGCGACATGGAGAAGGCGACCAACAAATACGGCATCGGGTTTACGGCGACGCAGCTCGAAACACTGATGTCGGATGCGGGGTTGATGCTCGAGTTCCACGATCTTGAACCGCAGACCGAATACATGCTGCTCGTGCGCGGCCAGAATGTCCACGGTCTGACGTTCGAAACGCTGACCGCCACCACCGCGGTTCGTCCGCAGGGCAGTGCCGACTACGAGCGTTATATCGGCACGTGGACCGTCACGACGACTTCGTCGGAGGTTACCGGACAGCCGCAGACCTACACGATCCGCATCGAACCTTACCGCAACGACAAGAGCTACAAGGTCTATGACTGGGGTGCGACGATCCTGGGAACCGGCAGACCGGCCACCGAGGAGACTGACGAAATGGAAGCCTTCCCCTTCTACCTGACTTATATGGCGGACGGTTCGGTCGAGATCAACTCTTTCGACGAGGTGGGAATATACGGTTGGGCAAGCTATGTCTATATCGCTTATCGCTTCCTCAATGAGAATTCGGAGCGGTCGATTTGGCGTACGGAAACGTCGCTCGTCAAAGGGTCTTACGATACCGCTAAGAACGAGATTACGATCACCTGCGATACGTTCACCGATAAGGCAGGTCTCACACATCAGATTACCGGCCTCGATTATGTGCTCTATACCAGCCAGACCGGATATTACGAAGCAGCGGAGATGATCCGTCCGGGCTATCTGATCGGCGAAGGCGACAATCGGAGGGTGGACTACGGCGTAGGTCCCTACAAGTTGACCAAGGCCCCTGCCGCGGCGGCAGTCCCGGCGAAGCGGCCGGCGAAGAAGTTCGAGTCGCTGCGTCCCGCCTCCGAGACGAAACAGGCAGCCGCCGTGCCCCTCGGCGTCGGCCGTCTGTCGATGATGTCGGTCCATTGAGATTTTTCCCCTGTAAGTTGACGACTCCGTCCCGAACGATTTCGGGACGGAGTTTTTCGTTCGTCGCTTCCGGCTGTCTAATTTTTTGCATCGGAATAGCTGTCTCTGAAAAAATATAACGGTTTTACGTTTATTTCAGATTCTTTTCAAAATTGGGTTCTATCTTTAACTCGATAATTGCAGGGTTCAAGCCCGATGTGAAATTAAAAAAACTAACTAATATGAAGATGAAAAAGTATCTGTTTTTACTGGTAGCTGTGGCCTCGTTGGGGCTGACGACGGGTTGCGATGACGATGACGACCGGACGGTTCCGGTTCCGGATGCCGTGGCGGACACCTTCGGCGGAATGTATCCCAACGCTTCGGACGTCGAGTGGACGGGGCGCAACGGGTATCTGATCGCGGATTTCAGGGACGGAAATACGGACATGCAGGCCTGGTTCACAGCCGGCGGAGACTGGCGGATGACCGAGACCGATCTTTTGTACGACCAGTTGCCCGAAGCTGTGCGGAAGGCTTTCTCGGCGAGCGAGTATGCCGACTGGCGGGTAGAGGATGCGGAGCGACTCGCGCGTGCGGGATTCGAACCGATCTATGTGCTCGAAGTGGAGAAGGGGCAGACCGAATATGAGCTCTTCTATGCCGAAGACGGCGTGCTGATCCGTGCCGTCGTCGATGCCGATGACAACGACGATCGGGATGATTTGCTGCCTTCCGAACTTCCGGCTGCCGCGCTCGAATTTATCGCCGGCCATTTCACCGATCCCCGCATTATCGAGGTCGAGCGAGAGCGGGATGTGCTCGAAGTCGAAATCATAGAGGGTCGTAAACATCGCGAGGTATGTTTCGACGGCAAAGGAAACTGGTTGTCGACGCGAACCGAACTGCAACGGCAGGAGGTGCCGGCCGCGGTGCTAGCTGCGCTGGATAACTCGCAGTATGCCGGTTGGCGAGTGGATGATATCGATCATTTCGAGACCCCTGCGGATGAGTGGTATCGCTTCGAACTGGAAGAGCCGCAGAGCGATCGGGAAGTCGAGTTGCGTATTCGTCCCGATGGCGGAATTTTCTGATCCCGTCCTTTCCGGCGGCTTCGGGGATTCGAGCGGCCGTACAATCGAAAGAGGGTGGCAGCAATGTTGCTGCCACCCTCTTTCGATGTGTCGGGGACGGGTCAGCGGCGGGTCTGCGTGGCGATCCGCTCGTCGAAATAGCGCTTCACGTCGTTCCAGCGGTAATAGGGTGCCAGATCGCTTTCGAGGCGGATGCGCGACTCGCGTTCGTTGAAGAGGAACTTCACTAGCACGTCGCCGCCGTCGGGCCGGCGGAAGAAAACCAGCTGGATATTGGTGGCCATGGGCGTCACGCGCCAGCAGCTCCATGCCTGGTCGACCTTGCGGTAGTCGCTCTCGCGCGTGTCGCACCCTTCGATGCCCATGAGACCCACCAGCGGAATGACGTTCACGTCGTGGCCGTAGCGCAGCGATGCCGAGAGCGCGCCCGTTGCGATCGCCTCGTCGGCTTCGGCGACGAAATTGCGCAGCAGGGGCACGGCGTCGCTCAGTGCGCGGTGGCCGAATTCGGCCGAGGGGCCCTCTTCGAGGTACATCTGGTAGTTGCGCACGGCGTAGAAGGCGTAGAGCTCGTCGGGCGTGAAGAGGTCGTAGAACGAGCAGTCGAGGTAGTCGACATCCTGCATCACCGAGGCGACGCAGTAGAGGTCGTTCATGAAGCGGAGCTGCTCCTTGCGGTTGCCGACGAGCGAGGGGTCGGTCACGAGCGCGCGGACGAAACGCGAGGGGTCGATTTCGCGCTCGCGCAGTTCGGCGATGCGCTGTTTGATCTCCTTCTTGATCTTGTTCGCCTCGGTCATGCGGAACATGTAGTCGAGGTAGCGTTTGCTCGCTTCGCGCGTAATGTCGATCGCGGGATTCAGCTCTTTGAGCCGTTCGTTTGCGGCGGCCATGCTGAGCATGCAGCGCGGCACGAGCGTCGAACGGGCGCGGATGCGGCACAGGCGGCCGTCCGCCGTCGAAAAGATTTCGGGGAAGGAGCAGTACATCCGTTCGGCGATGCCGCGGTGTTCGCGCACGCCGCGCGGCGAGAGGTCGCCGTAGCGGTGGCGGGCGTCGTCGGCGACGACCTCGATGCGGCGCAGGGCATCTTCGCCCAGCGGCGTGAGTTTACCTGCTTCGGCCGCCTTGCGGAGCTTTGCGCGCGGATTTTCGTAGACGCTCTCCGAGGCGTGCCAACGCGAGCCGTGGCGGCCGTAGTGGCTGATGTAGAAGGGTTCGTAGCCTTCGGGCGCGGGCGTCGCCGCTGCGCGGGGGTGGTTCTCGTAGCAGTAGTAGAGCGCCGCCGTGCGGTTGAGGTCTTCGAGGGTCTGTTCTTTGGTGCTCTGCGCCGCAGCGCCGCCCGAAAGCAGCAGAACGGACAGGAGCAGCAGGATCGTTTGTCGTTTCATAAAGGTTTGTTTTTAACGGTCGTTTTCTCGCCTCGGCATAACCCGAACAAAGTTCGGTTCTGTGCTCGGCTTGACGAAAAGGTTGAATTTCATTCTTCGTTTTCTCGCCTCGGCATAGTCCGAACTGCGTTCGGCTCTGCGCTCGGCTTGACGAAAACGTTCGTTATCGGGTTTTATTCGGTTATTTTCAGGATGACCGCCGAGACGGGTTTCATCTTCAAGGTGGACAGCCCGTTTTTCGAGGTGTATTTCGCGCCGTCGCCCGTGCCGTAGACCACTTCGGCTGCGGCGCCTTCCGAGGCGAAACGCGCCGTCGCACTCCGCTTCGACGGGTTGAGGGCGACGAGGTATTTCTGCCCGTCCAGCTCGCGGGCGTAGACCATGGGGTAGGGTTGCTCGATGTCGCTCACGAAGCGCCATGCGCCCTGCGTGCCGAGCGCCGGTGTCTGGCGGCGCAGGGCGATGAGTCCCTTGACGTAGTTGAGAATCGACTGCGGGTCGCGCTCCTCGGCCGCGACGGTGGGGCGTGCGGGCGAAGGATCGATCGGCAGGTAGAGCCGTGAGGCGTCGGCGGTCGAGAAGCCGGCGTTGGGCGAGTCGTCCCACTGCATCGGCGTGCGGCAGCTGCTGCGGTTGCGGCTCGTGTAGCTGCCCTCCTTGACGGGGGCGTCTTCCAGGTTGCGCATCCCGATCTCCTCGCCGTAGTAGAGGATCGGTACGGCGGGCAGCGTCAGGAAGAGCGTGAGCGCCGTCTTCAACTGTTCGGGCGTATTGCGGTCGAAGCGGTTCAGCCGCCAGATGTCGTGGCTGCACGTGGGCATGGCGGCGTAACCCAGCTCGCGCGTGGCTTCGTATTCGGTGCGGTAGTTTTCGGCGAACGCCTTCACCTGCCCGCGTCCTTCGTAGTCGAAGAAGCAGGGGGTCTCTTTCGTGCCGCGGTCGTCGGTCTGGCAGACCAGCGTGCGGTAGATCTTGGTGCCGGCGCCGTTGTGGATCAGCAGGTCGATGTGGAATCCGGCGCGGAGCGACTGGCGCGGCTGGCTCCACTCGGAGATCAGGATTCCTTCGGGATATTTCGCTTCGAACCAGCTGCGCAACTCATGCCACAGGCGCATCGTACCCGTGTGCTGCTTGTCGTCGCCCTTGACCAGACTTTGGGCCATGTCGCAGCGGAAGCCGTCGACGCCCTTGTCCATCCAGAACGAGATGATGTTCTTCAATTCGTTGCGTACGGCCGTGGGACCCGGATCGTCGTACCCCTGCTGCCAGGGTTGCGCGGGGTCGGGATGCAGGTAGCCGTAGTTGAGCGCGGGCTGGATGTCGAAGAAGTTCTTCATGTAGTTGCCGTCGCGCGCGGCGTCGCTGCGGACGAATTTCTTGGTCGGGAACGAATCCTTCGAATCGCTCCAGATATAGTAGTCGCTGTATTGCAGTTCCGGATCGGCTTCGGACGACTGACGGAACCACGGATGTTTGTCCGACGTGTGGCCCGCCACGAGATCCAGACAGACGCGGATGCCCAGGTCGTGGGCCTCGCGGACGAGCTGCACCAACTGGGAATTGGTGCCGAAACGCGGGTCGATCCGGTAGAAATCGGTGATGTCGTAACCGCCGTCCTCGAATTCGCTCCGGAAGACGGGGCTGAGCCAAATGGTGTTCGCGCCCAGGCTTTTGACGTAGGGCAGTTTGGAGCGGATGCCTTCCAGATCACCGATGCCGTCGCCGTCGCTGTCTTTGAAGGAGGAGGGGTAGATGTGGTAGAGAATCCCCTCTTTGAGCCATTCGGGGACTTGCTGTGCGGATGCGGGCAGCAGGAAAAGCGCGGCTGCCAGTGTGAGAAGAGTGCGTTTCATCGGCGGTGCGTTTGGGGTTCGTGTCCGGCCGGTATCGACGCAGACGGGGCGGAGGCGAATCCCTCCGTCGGGCCGTTCGGGTCGTCCGGACCGGAATTTATTACCGGCAAAGATAGGTTTTATCGAGTGGATTTACAAACTGCCGAATGCCTTTTCCCGTTTTTTTCGTCCGGAAACGAAAAAGATTCGGGAATAATTCTTATCTTTATCGGGTCAAACGAAACATTTTCGTAAGCGAGGGCAGACGTTGCTTGCAGGTTATGCCGAGCGAAGAAAATGAAGAAGAAATTCAACGTTTTCGTAAGTGAGGGCAGAAGCTGCTTGCAGGTTATGCCGAGGCGAGAAAACGAAGAATGAAACTCGACGATTTATTACATAACTACTAATAATTCATAGAACGAAAGCAAATGAAACGATTGACGATTCTTGCGACGCTGCTCTTCGCGGCGGTGTCCGTATCTGCGCAGGACTATCACATCAAACTGTGGGACAATACGACGGCTCCGACTTCGAACGGTGTGACGGGTGACGAATACGAGCGCAAACCCGGAACCTTGACCAACACCTCGTCGGCCGAAATCTGGATCTACAAGCCCGCACCCGAAAAGGCGACGGGGCAGGCGATCGTATTCTGCCCGGGCGGCGGCTACTCGCAGCTCTCGATCGCCAACGGCCACAATACCTGCAAGTGGTTCGCCGAGAACGGCATCGTGGGCGTGATGCTCAAATACCGTCTGCCCAACGGCCATTCGGAGGTGCCGCTCAACGATCTGGACAAAGCGGTGGCGACGGTGCGCGAAATGGCCGGCGAGCTGGGCGTCGATCCGCACAAGGTGGGTGTGGCGGGCACCTCGGCGGGCGGCTATCTGGCCGGATCGGCGGGCGTGATGTCCGAATCGAAACCCGATTTCATGGTGCTCATCTATCCGGTGGTGTCGAGCGATCCCGACAAACGGCATCTGGGAACCTTCCAGCAGCTCGTCGGCAAGGAGAACGTCGAGACCGAAGCCGCGAAGTTCTCGTTGGAGAAGGTCGTCGACAGCACGGCCTGCCCGGCGCTGATCTTCCACAGCGACGACGACAAGGTGGTTCCGGCGATTAATGCCGCGCTGCTCTACGAAAAGCTCAAAGCCAACGGCGTGAAGGCGTCGCTGCATATCTTCCCCTCCGGCGGTCACGGCTGGGGCATGAGCAAGAAGTTCAAGTATCACGAGAATTTCAAGGCCGCGACGCTCGACTGGTTGAAGGTAATCAACGCCGAAGCCGACAAGGCCGCTGCGAAGAAATAGTCCGCTTCGACGGTGTTTTCTTGCGGGAAGGTTTCGGCCTTCCCGCTTTTCGTTGTTCACACCGCGAAGGAGGGGCCGGAATCGCGGCGGTCGATCCCTGTGCCGGAATCTTTCGGGCCTCTTCCCGGAGCGTCGGAATAGCGATCGTCGCTCCGTCCGGAATCGGGACGAGATGCGGCGCGGGGGAGTCCCGCCGCGCTGTTCGTGGTGCGGCCGTACAGAATATCCGCCTGCGAATCAAGGTCGCGGGCAGCGTGCGGGGACTTTCGTTTTGCTTATGCGTTTTTCGGAGAGGCAGACCGATGCGCCGATGCACGGCGGGCCGATCCCGAAAGATTCAGGAGGTCGCCGGAGCCCGCAGATTCTCCCTCGCATCGGGGGCATGCCGGAAGATCGCGCCGACGATCGGGCAAGCGTCGACCTCGCGGCAGTCGCCGCAGGTCGAAAGCCCCTTTTCCGATACGCATTTGCGGATCCGGCACAAGTCGCTGCAAATAGGCGAATTTCACTCCCTCCGTGCGGCAGCCCGTACAATGGATGGTCGCGGCCGTGATCTGCGGGGCATCGTTCATTTCGCTCCATTTCCGGGCGGTGCGCTCCCGAAGGGCGTCGTCGTTGTCGACGGTAGCCCTGCGGGCGTCGCAGTGTTCGCAATCCAGGCCGCAGCAGGCAATCAATCGTTTCATCATTTCTGTTTGTTTTCGGAATGCCCCCCCCCTCTTCGTGACAAGTCCGGCGGTCAGGGGCGGTTAGGGCGAAGACACCGGAATCTTTTCTGCTGCGGGGCGGGGCAAGGGAGGCTCCGGCCGCTGTATCGGGACGACGTGCGGGAAGCGGATCGCGTGTCGCGCGCAAACAGGGCTTTCGCCCGAGGCGGCGGCTTTTCGGGATGCGGACGGGTGCTCGGCTTCGGTCGGGCTACTGCGGGATGAAGATGTAGGTGATCGTCCCCGTGTGGCGGGCGGGAGCCGCGTCGTTGATGTCGAAGACCGAATTGCGGGCGGCGCGCACCGCCGTCTCGCGCATGCAGTCGTCGCCTCCGGAGGCCACCGACGCATGCGTCACCTCGCCGGCGCGGTTCACCGTGATGCGGACGACGACCTCGCCGCCCCCCTCGCATTGATAGGCGGGAACGACCAGATGCCGTGCATGTCGCACCGGATCGACCAGCGAGAAGGAGACGGTCACGCGGCCCTGCACCTTGCGGTCGGAGCTTTCTCCGCGCTCGTCGGTCCGCTCCCGCCTGCGGCGGATGGCTTCGGCTTCGGCCAGTCCCCGTTCGTAGGCCTCGCGGTTGGCGCGCATCCGCTCCTGCGCGGCGTCGGCCGCATCGTTGAGCGCGGCGGTGTTGGTGCCCCGGTCGTCGCGCAGCGATTCGTCGAGTTTGGCGTTTTCGTTGGAGACGTCGTTGCGGATGCTTTTCCAGTCGATCGGCTCCTGTTGCTGCCGCCGGCGCACTTCGCGTTCGAGCCGCTCCTTCTCGGCGGCGAGCTGTTCGAGCTGCTGCAAATCGATGTAGAAGCCCTGCGCGGCGGGCCTGCCTCCGACGACGATCTTCGCACCGACGAAAGCGATGGCCAGCAGCAGGTAGGCGATCAGCGTAACGCACAGTCCCGCACGGTGATCGAACGCCCATTCGCCCGCATCCTCCCGGCGGTTGTCGAAGGGAAGACGCAGTTTGGGCCGTCTGGGCTCCGGTTTGGTTTCTTGCGTGGACATCGTGCAGAAGATTTTGCGCAAAAATAACGTTTTTTAAGCAAATATGCTTATCTTTGCGCACGTTTAAGGAAAATTAATTTCGCATGTCAACAAAACAACAAACCCTGAAAGGCCCGATCTCCTTTTCGGGTAAGGGACTGCACACGGGTGTCGAGGTGACCATGACGGTCAATCCCGCCGGTGTGGACAACGGCATCGTTTTCCGTCGCATCGACGTGGAGGGAACCCCGCTCGTCCCTGCGCTGTGCGATAATGTGACCGACACTTCGCGCGGGACGACCATCGAGTCCAACGGCGTGAAGGTATCCACGATAGAACACATCATGTCGGCGCTCTGGACGCTCGGCGTCGACAACGCGCTGATCGACATCGACGCCGCCGAAGCCCCGATCATGGACGGTTCGGCGCGCGAATACGCCGAAAAGATCGTCGCCACGGGCCTCGTCGAACAGGACGCCGACCGCAAATACTACCAGGTGACCGAAAAGATGGTCTACACGATTCCCGACAAGGGCGTTTCGATCATCCTCTATCCCGACGAGGAGTTCTCCGCCTCGGTGCACGTCGACTACAACTCGAAGGTCATCGGCAACCAGTACGCCACCTTCCTTCCCGACGACGACTACGCCGCGAAGATCGCCCCGTGCCGGACGTTCGTCTTCCTGCACGAACTGGAACCGCTCTTCAAGATGAACCTCATCAAGGGCGGCGATCTGGACAATGCGATCGTCGTGGTGGAAAATCCCGTTTCGGACGAACAGCTGACCCACCTCAAACAGATCTTCCACAAGGAGGACATCTGCATCACGGGCGGCTATCTCAATAATCTCGAACTGCGTTTTACCAACGAGCTGGCGCGTCACAAGCTGCTCGATCTGCTGGGCGACCTCGCACTGCTCGGCATGCGCATCAAGGGCCGTGTCTGGGCATCGCGTCCCGGGCATTTCGCCAATACGGAGTTCATGAAGCAGCTGCGCCGCACGATCCGCAAGGAGGGCGAGCGTCCGCGCTACAAGTACGACTGCCGCAAGACGCCCGTCTACGACATCAACGACATCCGGCGTATGCTTCCCCACCGTCCGCCGTTCCTGCTGGTGGACCGGATTTTCCACGTGGACGACAACTCGATCGCCGGCATCAAGAACGTGACGATGAACGAACCCTTCTTCGTGGGGCATTTCCCCAACGAACCGGTGATGCCCGGCGTGCTCATCGTCGAGGCGATGGCGCAGTGCGGCGGAATCATGGTGCTGCGCAACATCCCCGATCCGGAGAACTACTCGACCTATTTCATGAAGATCGACGGCGTGAAGTTCAAGCGCAAGATCATCCCCGGCGATACGCTCCAATTCGAACTGCATCTCACCGAACCGATCCGGCGCGGGGTCTGCGTGATGGATGCCAAGGCGTTCGTGGGCGATACGCTCGCCTGCGAGGCGACGCTGATGGCGCAGGTGGCCAAAACGAAGAAATAGCGGGCGCCGCACACGACCGGCCGCCGTCCGTGTATCGGCGCGGCCGGGCGGAGCCGAAAAACGATACTACATGATTAGCAAGTTAGCCTACGTTCATCCCGATGCCAAGATCGGCGGGAACGTGACCATAGAGCCTTTTGCTTACGTGGCGGGCGACGTCGTCATCGGCGACGACTGCTGGATCGGCCCCGGGGCCGTCATCAACGACGGTGCGCGCATCGGCAAGGGGTGCAAGATCCATACGGGAGCCTCGATCGCCTGCCTGCCGCAGGATTTGAAGTTCAAGGGAGAGTATTCGACCGCCGAGATCGGCGATTACAACGACATCCGCGAGTGCGTGACCATCGCCCGCGGAACGGCGTCGCGCGGCAAGACGGTGGTGGGCAGCCACAACCTGCTGATGGCCTATGTCCACATCGCTCACGACGACGTGGTGGGCAGCCACTGCGTGATCGCCAACCGCGTTTCGCTCGCGGGCGAGGTCGAGGTGGGCGACTGGGCCGTTATCGGCGGTCATGCAGCCGTGCACCAGTGGGTACGCATCGGAGAGCATACGATGATTCAGGGCGGCGCCCTGGTCGGGCAGGACGTGCCGCCCTTCATCACCGTGACCAACGAGAATCAGTTCGCGGGAATCAACCGGATCGGCATGAGCCGCCGCGGATTTACGCCGGAGCAGATCGATATCATCCACAACGCGGCGCGCATCCTTTTCCAGAGCGGCCTGAATTTCATGAACGGCTGCGAAGAGGTGGAGCGCAAAGTCTTGCAGTCGCCCGAACGCGACCGTCTGGTGAAGTTCATCCGCGAATCGAAACGCGGCGTGAGCAAACAGTACGGCGTGAAATAGCAGGGCGTTCGGCCGCGGTGCCGGCCGTGCGATTGGCGAGGCGGATTCGGACGGTTTGTCCGATCCGCCTCGACGTTTTGTCGATTCCGAGCTCCTCCTGCGGCGTCCGGAGTGCCGAGAAAAAGGCGGACGGTTCTTTTTCGTCCGGTGCGTCGGCGGGTCCGAGTCTCAGGGGCGGGGCTTTTCCCGAGGCGGAGCGGCCGGGTCGGGGGTATGCGGTTTGACGGTTTTGCACTGCGCTGCGAAACTTGTACGGCAGGATTCCGGCGCTACCGGCTGGCCTTGCAGCGTCCTGCATCCGTCGGCGGAGGCGTCTCTCCGGATCGCACCGTGCCGCGATGGCGGTTGCGGGCGGCCCGGAGCCGGCGTTCGACGCTGTGCGGTGGAGTCGGAACGTCCGATCGAGGGGGAGCGGGTCGTTGCCGGCATTCGGGGGGCATTGAACCCGTTCGGATGCGGCGGGATTTTCCGACCGCGATTCTTCGCAAAGGACGAGTTCGTTCGCCGTCCGATTCTTTTTTTCGATTTATTTTCATAACTTGGCTGTTGTTATTATTTTTGTCTCTGGCAATGTTTCGCCATCTCAACCGTGCGACCAATGGACAGAAAATCGGATGAATTGATTTTGCAGGGGCTCCGACAGGGCGATTGCAAGGCATTCGACGAACTGTACATGAGATATGCCCCGCGTGTGGAGGCGTTCGCCTGCTGCATGTTGAAGAGCCGGAGCGAAGCCGAAGATCTCGCGCACGATATTTTTCTGAAAATTTGGGAGAACCGCCGATCGATCGGACACATCCGTTCGTTGGGAAATTACCTGTTCCGAATGACCAAGAACGCCGTTTTCGACCGGTTCGAGCACAAGTCGGTGCAGGTACGCTACGAACGGCAGTGCCTTGCCGCCGGCGATTTCCTGTCGGACGACGTCGCTGCGAAAATCGCCTCCGAGGATCTGTTGATGATCGTCGAACTGGCCGTGGAGCGAATGCCCGAGCAGCGGCAGCGGGTCTTCCGTCTGAGCCGTTACGAACGGCTGTCTCATCAGGAGATCGCCCGGGAACTGGGGATCACTACCAAAACGGTGGAATACCACATCCGCACGGCGCTCGCCGAACTGCGGAAGATCATCGCCGCGATCATCGTATTCTTCTGACATTCCGATCTTTTATGCGGCCGATCCGGAGCAGCGATGGCGATCGTTGCTTTTTTTTTTGCGAAAAACGGTCCCGAACGGACTGGGGATGCCGCTCGTTTTCCCGTCTTATATATAAACGTATCGAAGAAATGGACATCGTAAGAAAAATCATACGCGCCTATCTGTACAACCCGATGCCCGGGAAGGTGCAGCGGCAGTTCCGTTCGTGGTGCCTGAGAGAGGAGGGTTCGCACGAGAAGACCGAAGCCCTGAGGGAGGAGTGGGAGCGGCTCGATCCCGCCGCCGTGCTTCCGACGGATGAAGAGGCGTATCGCGGCAAGCTCGCCCGTCTGCATGGGGAGATGCGTCCGCCGCTGAGACTCCGCACGATCCCGCTCTCGCGTCGCGCCGCTGCGGTCGCCGTCGCGGTCGTCGTGCTGGCGATGTCCGTCGAATTTTTCGTCGTGCGGCATCTGACGGCGGACAGCACCACGGTGCTCGTGACGGCCGAGAACAGCAAGGGACGGTTCACGCTGCCCGACGGATCGGTCGTATGGCTCAATGCGGATTCGCGTCTGGCCTATTCGAACCGCTTCGTCGATTCGGAAAAGCGCGAGGTACGGCTCGAGGGCGAGGCCTTCTTCGACGTCAGACGGGATACGCTGCGCCCCTTCGAGGTGACGATGGGCGATTTGGAGGTGCGTGTGCTGGGGACGCGGTTCAATGCCAGCCATATTCCCGATCTCGGAATCGAGGAGGTCACGCTGCTGTCGGGCAGCGTCGAGGTCGGACACGACGGTTCCCGCGAGACGGTGCGGCTCCTCCCCGACCAGAGCTGCGCCTACGACACGGTGTCGGGGCGGCTGGCCGTCCGAAACGTCAGGGCCAGCAACTACGGCAGCTGGACGGGCGATTCGATCGTCTTCGACAACATGACGCTGGAGGACATCGCCGTCAATCTGGAACATTGGTACAACATCCGTATCCGCATCGATGACGGCGTCGACGCGTCGACGCGCATCTCCTTCACCCTGCGTCCCGAAACGCTGGACGAGACGCTGCGTATCATCGAGAACCTGACGCACTTCGCCTGCGAAAGGACGGACAGGCAGCATATAACCATTCGCAAACGATGAACGAAACCGATCCGAACCATGTGAAAAACCGATGAACGATTCCCGCACGGAAGCGGGCGGAAGACCCGCTTCCCCG
>ERZ1504241.311-NODE-311-length-16785-cov-4.398924_pt1 | contig 16785 bp, 10 predicted proteins | sample MGYA00572243_ERZ1504241 | MGnify/ENA primary metagenome ERZ1504241 (study PRJEB39906, sample SAMEA3182114) | gut metagenome | biome: human; feature: gut; material: Stool; isolation source: human stools | place: Canada | collected 2013-06-10 ... | reverse complement strand
ACGGTCTCGTGGGCTCGGAGATGTGTATAAGAGACAGTTATATAAAGTATATTCTGGCAAAGCACGACGATATAAAAGTTGTAATATTGGATGCCCTGACCTATGCGGGCAATTTAGGTACTATTGCCAAGGACATCGATGATGAACGTTGCTTCTTTGTGAAAGGCGACATTTGCGACCGTATCCTTGCCGATGAACTGTTTGCCAAATATAAATTCGATTATGTGGTGAACTTCGCAGCCGAAAGCCATGTAGACCGCAGTATCGAGAACCCGCAACTGTTCCTTATGACCAACATTCTGGGTACTCAGAATCTGCTGGATGCCGCCCGTCGTGCATGGGTGACGGGTAAGGATGAGTCAGGCTATCCTACCTGGCGTAACGGAGTGCGCTATCATCAGGTATCTACGGACGAGGTTTACGGTTCGCTGGGAGCGGAAGGCTTCTTCACGGAGAAGACTCCGCTGTGTCCGCATAGCCCGTACAGCGCTTCCAAGACCAGTGCCGATATGGTGGTGATGGCCTATCATGATACCTACAAAATGCCTGTCACCATTACCCGCTGTTCCAATAACTACGGCCCGTATCACTTCCCGGAAAAACTGATTCCGCTGATTATAAAGAATATCCTTGAAGGCAAGAACCTGCCGGTGTACGGTGACGGCAGCAATGTACGCGACTGGCTGTACGTGGAAGACCACTGTAAGGCCATCGACCTTGTAGTGCGCAAAGGCGTGGAAGGTGAGGTTTATAACGTAGGCGGCCATAACGAAAAGACCAATCTGGAAATTGTGAAACTGACTATCGCTACTATCCGCCGTCTCATGGAAGAGGAACCGAAATACCGTGCAGTCCTGAAAAAGCAAGTGAAAGATGCCGACGGACAGATTGACATCAGTTGGATAAACGAGGATTTGATAACGTTCGTGAAGGACCGCCTCGGTCATGACCAGCGTTATGCCATCGACCCCACCAAGATAACGGATGCCTTAGGCTGGTATCCCGAAACAAAATTTGAAGTGGGTATCGTTAAGACCATCGAATGGTATCTGAATAATCAGGACTGGGTGGAAGAAGTTACCAGCGGCGATTATCAGAAGTACTACGAAAGAATGTACGGAAAGAAATAACCGTTACAGAATAAAGGCAAGGCTTAGCAACAAGCCGAAGAACAGCATATTACGTGAGGTTTCACCTAATATGCTGTTTAGTTTTTTACCGCTTCGTATGGCTGCCATTCTGCGCCAGGTCAGTACATGCAGGCAGAGGTAGACGCAGGGGGCCCAGATAAAGGCAAGCGGTTCTATTTTGCCGGTATAAACAAACCATAGGCTGAGCAAGGCAGCTGCCACACCTAATCCCAGATAGAGGTAACGGCCGAAAGGTTCGCCGAAACGGACAATCAGCGTACGTTTGCCGCTGAGGGCGTCCTGTTCCCGGTCGCGGTAGTTGTTTACGACCAGCAAGGTGTCTATTACCAGGCCGCAGATGAACGAGGCTACCCACACGTCGGCCGTAATGACGTGGGCTTGTACGTAATAAGTTCCGCCTACGGGGATAAAGCCGAAGAAAACCAGTACGAGCAAGTCACCCCAGCCTTTGTAGGAGAGTAGGGTGGTGTATAGGAAAGCGAATATTACGCAGAGCAACCCCAGCAATATCAGTTCCCAACCGCCGTGAGGCAATTGTCCCCAGCACTGCTGCAAGAGTGTGCAACCTATGAGGCAGGAGAATATGAGCATGCCTGCTATCCCCCGTTTCATGGCTGTGGGAGTAATCCAGCCTTGTGCGCAGGCACGTTCGGGGCCGAGGCGGTCTGCACGGTCACTGCCTTTCAGGTAATCGTAAAGGTCGTTGATGAAATTGGCGGCAATCTGCATGCCGCAGGCAAACAGCGCACATAGCAGCGCCGGTATGATGTTGAATGTTTCATCGGCAAATGCCAGGGCGGAACCTGTCAATACGGGAATAACGGCTCCCGTCAGTGTCTTGGGACGGGCGGCAAGTATCCATGCGTGGAACGAGTTGGTAGCTATTGCTTTCATGTCGTACTTTTAGAAAGTTATACTACAAAGATAGTTAAAGGATTTGTTATCTTTGCACTGCTATTCGGGTAAAATTATTCGTTGTACCAAACAATAAAGATAAATCTATGGCTCAAGCGCTGTTTTATAGAGGGTTCGGGAGACTGCTGTTTTTTTCTTTTCCGGTATTGCTGTTCTTTTCATCGTGCCGGTCTGCGCGTAATTTTACCTCGCCTCTTCCCGGTGAGTATTCTGTCCGGATATCCGGATTTCCGGCATCCGGATATAAGAATGTGAAGCGCGTCAGGCAGTATGAATTTGCACACCGTGATGTTCCTGCCGCATTCGACGGTTGCCGGCTGGCTTTTGTTTCGGATTTGCACTACCGTAGTTTGCTGAAAGAGAAAGGGCTGAAGGACATCACCCGACTGTTGAATGATTTGCAGGTCGATGCCTTGCTGATAGGTGGCGACCTGCATGAGGGCTGCGAGTATGTTCCGGCTGTGATTGCGGCATTGGGAGCTGTGAAAGCGCCTTTGGGCACTTATGCCGTTCTTGGAAACAATGATTATGAGGCTTGTTACGATGATATTCTAAAGGAAATGGAGCGTCAGGGTATCCGTTTGCTGGAGCATAAAGCGGATACTTTGAAACGGAATGGTGAGCGGATTGTGATAGCCGGGGTGCGCAATCCTTTCAATCTTGAACGGAACGGGCAGTCGCCTACGCTTTCCCTCTCTCCCGATGACTTCGTCATATTGCTGACGCATACTCCCGATTATGCCGAAGATGTTCCCATAACCAATGCCGATCTTGTGCTTGCAGGACATACGCATGGCGGGCAGGTAACGCTGTTTGGGCTGTATGCTCCTGTAGTTCCTTCTCGTTACGGGCAACGTTTTCTGAAAGGGATAAAGACCAATTCCGAGAAGCAACCTGTCATCATAACAAATGGTATCGGAACTTCCAGTAAGAATCTGCGGTTGTTTGCACCAAGTGAGGTGGTAGTCTTGACGCTGAGAAAGTTATAAGCGTATTTATATTTGTGCCATGCCTGTGGCACAACTGTGCCTATTGGACGGCACAACTGTGCCACCCTAAGAACACATTATGCTGTCAGGGTGGAATAGTTGGAGGATGTCTTTTACGTCATCACTCTGATATTTCAAACAGATGATGGTGTTGCTGAAAACGCAAAATGGATATATCCCGCGTTTTATAAGTAGGGATTTACTTCTACATCTTGAGGCTTTTCTTCTACGGTGTCGTCAACCGAAATTCCCATGTCAATTCTACCGCTGGCGCTGGTTTTTATATTCAGTTTATACCATTTTGCCGCTTCAAGCTGAATGGTTTGCGTTGCTGTACGTACATTGCCTTTATATGTACCGGAAACGGTGCATTTCAGATTAGGATTTTTACTGTCGATGTTAAAAAACGCTGCATCGTATGTACTGTTGCATTTGCCGTTACTGTCGAAAGTGATGATCCGTGAAGGTTTCCGAGAAACCTCAACGGTATAACCATTGAAGACCTGTGCAAAGACTTCGTCATAGGCAATACTTACTTTGGCATTGGCCATAGTGCAGGTTACTTTGACGTTGCTTATCTCATTGGTCTTGACTTCAAAAGGGGCGCTTGTTCCGAAGTAACGTATTTGTCCCACTCCGTCATTAGCGGATTGTCCAACCTCTTCCGTGCAGCTTTCAGCCGTAACTGTGTAGCCGCTTCCTATGGGGAAGATGAAGGTGGTATTCTTAAAGGTCAGAAAGTTGGTTGACTCTAATTTTACATTGCCGTTTTGGAGGACTTGTATGTTGTAGTCCTTCGCATCCGTTTCCGTAAGGTCTGTTACCGTGCGGGTGCTTACTTCGATTTCAGGAGCAGTGGAGTTTTCCAGAGTGAGATTAATCTGGCCGCATTCTTGTACCGGTTCATCATTATTGGTGCAGGCTGCCGCAATCAGCGCAATTCCTGCTAAAGCTAAAAGTTTCTTCATTGTTATAATTGGGGTTTAATTATTCGTAATCATAGTTTAAGACAACATTGTCTATTTTGAGAACACTGCCCACGACACGGTCTTCTCCAAAGGGAGAACTACCGTAATCACCGTTTTCTCTATGCATATTGGAGATAGTGGTATCGTAACCGGATTGAAAAAAGACAGTAATATATTTGGCCTTGCTTTGCATATGCTCTTTATTATATTCAAATTTGAGAGTCTGTGCGGTATACTCCTCTTGTTCGGATGAGTTGAATTCAATGGTACTTGCAATTTCTTTTTTATCCGCATTATATACTTTGGCATAAGCCAGGCACTTGTCATTGATGACAGGGGAATATTTGTAGTCGAACGATATGCTTGTAGGACGGCTTTCATGCTGTATGCCTAATGTGTATGTATCGGTGTTTTTATCGAATGTGCCTGTGAAAAGGTAACCTGCATATGCTGTTCCGTTATCCCGGGTATAAGTATATACTTCATCTCTGCTCCAAGTGCCACTGACTTTTTTGTTGTAGAATGCCAATGTTGAAATTTCTACAGCATTTGCGTCTTTGCTGCTGTCTGCTGTTGGAACAGTACCGGAACACCAGCGCCACCAGACTCCATAACCGACTCCTGTTCCCCAGCCTGTGGCACTTTCCCCACCTTTGGTCGTTCTTTCATTTCTCGTGTTCCAACCTGGAAGGTAATAACAATATAATGGACGGCTCCAACTGCCGTTACCTCCATTTATCTCTTTTTTATTCCAGACTGATTCAAAATTGCCATTCTCCAATTGTTCTGCACTTTCCATTGTTACTTGCTGTGAATTAGTACAGATGATGCTTCCAAAGCGGGAACGGATGGTATATTGGTTGTTGGCAACGAGCCCCTTTATAACAGTCTTTCCATTATCATTTATAGCTTGTATCCAGTTAATTCCGTCCGCTGAAGCTTCGTACACGATATTGGCCAATACTTTTTCCGTCATTTCCGGTTTGGAGCTCATATTCGCTGCCGTCATAGGAGTAATATATATAAATGTACTCCATACATCTCCTTCCATTTGCTCCGGTAGTGTAAAAGAAGGCAAATCGGGATTGCAATTCAGTGTATAGCGATTAGCGACAAGCACGTCTTTTAGTTCCCAGGAGTTCGATTTTGCTTCATTTAAAGTATTCGTACCGGATAATGTTAATGTATAATCCTTGCCTGCCGGTACAAAAAAGTCAGCGTTATTAGGGATTTCTCGTATGCTTGTCCCATCGGAAATCTCGATTTTGTAGGTGTCGTAGTGCTCAAGCAAATTATCGGCTATTGCAGGATGGACGATTGCGCAGGATAGCTTTACGGAAAGGCTCTTTGCTGTTTCCGTGGCTGTTGTAATCCGGAACTCTTCTGTTGCGGCATATAAATAAGGAGCGGTTCCCATGTTTTCCGTTCCATAAGATGCTTCTAACCTGTAAAAGCCTTCATCCAATACTAAAGACGTGAACTCTCCTGTTTGGTTGTACACCACTTCTCCGGTCTGCGTATCGGTTACTTTGTATGTCAGTTCAGATGCTGTCGGTGCGGTAAAAGTGCTTGTGGCACGGGTGACTGTCTCTGCTGAGGCTTCTGCCGAAATATCCACATCTTTCAGCACGAGCCGTCCTTTGCCTTTGTACGAGGGTTGCAAAACGTCTTCCTGGCAGCTTGCAAACCCAAGAAACAGGCAGAGTATGAATATGTATCGCATTGCGTTTCTCATATCTTCTTATTCTTTTCAATAGTCATAATCCAAACTAAACTCATCTACGTAAAGTGTGCTTCCTCTGCCCCCTACGAAGTAGTCGCCATATTTACTTGCCGAGCATACGATGACAATGTAGGTCGGTACACGGTTAGTAACACGGTAGTCCAGGTTCAATTCGAACTTTTTGTATTCCGTTACCGTTGTTCCGCTGTACATTTCGGCGTAGGCGATGATATGTTCGTCGTTTTTGTCAAACAGCTTTCTGTTGGTAGGGCGGGTGCGTATCTCTATCGGTTCCGTCCAATCGCCCAAAGCGATGTATATGGCACATGTATCGGGCTTTCCCTTGTAGTTTTGGAAACGCGTATAGTCCTGACTGCCTTCGGCTGGCAAGTCTGTAATAGGTGCGGTGGTATATTTGTAGTATCCTTTCAATTTTGTCGGGCGACCTGTAAATGGCTGGCCGAAGTTCAAAATACCGTTTGTACCGTCCACCTTGATGAATTTTCCCGTAAACAGGTTGCCGGCGGCAAATTTTACGATTACGTTCTTCGATTCCAGCCTGGCTGCTTTGCCGCTTCCGGTAGCGGTGTCATCGGTGGGGGTGGAATTGCTCTGACTGGCTGTGGTAACGCCTATATTGCCGGTATCCCAAAATGGCGTACTATTTTCTTCCCAGGGGTTTGCCACTTTGCCATCCATGCTCCAATAATCGAAAGAAGCATTGGGCAATTCTATTGCTGCTGTAGTGGTGAAGGTCTTTTCCGTACTTATGGAAGTTCCCGAATATGCACGACAGACATAGGCGGTCGATGCTTTCAGGTGAGGAATACGGGCCGAGAAACTGCCACCGGTCGTTATCATATAGGAAGCATCCACTTTCTGCCACTCTTCAGAGGTTGCCTCACGTATTTCGAAGCCGTTGTCTTCGCTTTCAAGCCCCTCTCCATACAGCCAGGCTACATTGACCCAACCGTCTGCCGATGTTATCTTGACAGCATCTGTTTCGAACACATTGAGTGTCCAGTCTTCCAGTATATCCCGGTAAGTGACGATTACAATTTGCGGTTGTCCGCCTGTAAAGTTCATTACCGTGGCGTTGCCGTCGTATCCGTGTATGGTGGAGCCGGTAGGTCCTAACTTTAGTTCTTTGATTTTAATCTTGGACAAATCCTGCTCTTTGCTTACATAGGCAATGGCTCTTCTCTCTTTTTCGTTTACATAGAAAACGGCTTCACCGATTTGGCCTTCTACAACAAAACGGCGGTCAATCGGCTGTTTGGCTATGATTTTCCACGGGTAATCCTGGTAGAGGGACAGGATAACCGTTTGAGGATTGGTCAGGTCGAAAGTCGTGTCCGGACGTAAGATGCTTCTTGCACCTTCCGTCATTTCCACTTTCCTGATATATACTTTCTTCATATTTACGGTATCGGCAAGGGTCACTGTCACTGTACGGTTCTCCGTACTGATAACCGCTCCTGTGGTTTCCCCCTCTACTTCGAGCGCGGTAATGTCGAGCTTTATAATAGGATAGGGTACATTGTTCTCTATGCAGGAGCTCAGCAGCCCTGCCAATATCAGGAACAGTCCGGTTGCATATGTTTTTATTTTCTTCATGTATCTTACAGGCAAAGTGTAATTCCTATATTTATGTTGAACAAGTTTATTTTGAAGTCGGCGCCGCTGGCAGTGCGTTTGCCTGTTTCACCTTCATTGTTCTTCTGTTTTTCTATTCTGTACTTGAAGCCGACAACGCCGAATGACATCTCGGCGCATACATTCTCCATGATGAATACGGCAACACCGGGATTCAATCCCAGATGTATCTCGTGTATGGTGGTTTCCGTGCGTTTCAATGCTTCGTCCTTGCCACGGGTGAAAGTGCTGCTGCCATTGTTGTAGGAAAGCGAACTCTCATTGAAGAATCCGAAGCGCTTGCCTCTGTCCAGTCCCACATACGAACGGTGGAACAGCGCGATGCTATACGAGTCTTCCGAATAGCGTATGTCTTTGAGGTCGAAACTCAAATCATCGTCAATGTTTAGCGATATGTTGCCCAGGTCGGCTACGGTGTGGTTATACCCGGCTTTGAGTCCGATTATGACATTGTCCTTGAATGCATAACCTACAAATGGTCTGACGGATATTGTACGGAAGTTGCAATCAAAGTCTTTTATCAATGAGAACAGCATCCGGCTGTCCTCGCCGTCATAGTTGATATAGGAGAACGTAAGTCCGCCTACCCATTTCTTTTTGGGTATAAAACGGTAATTGATAATTCCCCGGTCGAAGCGTCCGACCGGTTTGGTATAGATAATTTCCGAACTGTCCGGTTGAGCCGCTTCAACAGCCGGCCGTTCAATGTATATCGTGTCGTGTACATAAACTGTCCGTACCCGTAACGAGTCGTGCGCCTGGGATAACGCTTCCTGCGTTTCTTGTGCCCGGACTGTTCCCGTACCAACCATGATGCACACCATATATATAAGTAACTTCTTCATTCTTAATTATAAATAAAAGGCCAGTCCCAGACCTATGGAAAACAGGTTTATCTTGAAATTGGCGCTACTTGACGAATGTTCGCCTTGATACACCTGATTGGTTGTCTGTTTGGTTTTACTGAAGTTCAATCCAAGCACACCGATACTGACTTCTACGGCAGTATAGTTGTTGATGAATGCCACAATGCCAGGTGCTGCTCCGATGCTCATGCCCGTAGTTGTGGCGAAAGTTCCAGTGATCGACTCGTCTTTTCCGTTTATTACTCTGGACTGACTGCCCGACCACTCCAGTTGGGTTTCGTTAAAGAGTGCAAACCGCTTGCTTTTACCCAAACTGATGTAGTTGCGCAGTATCAACATTCCTGAATATGTGTGTCTCAACTGATACAGGTCGTTGATGTCAAACTGATTGTCATCATCGATATTCAGCGTCAGGCCATCTATCTTTATCAACGAACGGCTGTAGGCAAACCGACCTCCGGCCGCTATATTGTCTTTAAACGCATAGCATACCAGAGGGCTGACTTTGAATGTATAGCCGTCGGACTTGAATCCGTCGATAATCAGGAACTGGTAGTTATCCTCGGTATGTTCGGAGTAAGATATCGAACTGCCTGCTATCCATTGGCCTTTGGGAACAAATGTGCTTTGTTCGATTTGGCGTTTGAATCCTTGCGCTTGGACTTTACCGCCTGCGATAGCTGCCAGGGTTAATGCTATGATGATTGCTTTTTGTCTCACTTCACAGATGCTTTTATTCATAAACTAATTCGAAGTCATCGAGCCACATCGTACTTCCTGTTCCGCCACTGAAATAATCGCCGTACTTACTGGATGAGGCTACGATGATGATAGCTGTCGGCTTCCGGTTGGTATAACGGTACTTTACCGGAATGTTGAATTCAATCATTCCTTCTCCTTCTGTCGAAGATGTGAAGTCCTTTTCGCCATAACCTATGATATACTCACTGTTGGCATCGAATAGCTGTGCGCTGCCCGGAGTCTTATAGTTGGTTCTGACTATCACAGGCCATGTCTCTCCGCCGTATGTTTCGCCGGGCCAGTTGCCTAGTACGATAAAGATGCTTCCTATATCCGGATCGCCTTTGTCGATAAATTCGCAACTGTTGTCGTAGTTCACGGTATTGGATTGGTAGCGGACATATCCGCGCAATGCCGTAGGACGGGATTCGAACGGGCGTCCCCAACCCAGTACACCATTACCTACGACACCATCCATGTTGGTAGCCAGGTATTTGCCGGAAAATACATTGCCGGCCGCAAACTGCCCGATGCCTAACATGCTGGCGAATTTGGATTCCAGTTTGGCTGAGTAGCTACCGCCATGCTTCACAGAACCGTCTGCGGTGGTTATATCCGTTCCGGCTTTTTGTGAACCGTGGTTGCCGGTATCCCAAAACATCGTTCCGCCGGATTCGTATACATAGGTCGGCTTTGAACCATGCCAGTTTTCAAACCCGGCATTGGGAAGTTGGGTGGCTTTCTCCGTAGTGAATCTGCAAATCACGGAAGATGCCTTTTCTCCGGCAACTGCTACATATTCATAGGTGGTAGCCACTTTCAGACCGGTAATGGCAGCTGTCATTTCTTTACCGTTCAACACAGCTTCCACTTCCTTCCAGTCGGATGAACCGGTTATCCGGTAACGGAATATCAAGGGATCGGATGTTTCTTTCATCAGACCGCCCCGCAAGACTGCTTTCGATGTCCATATGTCACCTTCTGCAACCTCTTTGGTCAGCACCACTGCATCGGAAGCAGATATGGATAATACCCCCTCATTGGTGCGGTTGCGGACATCGGTAGCATGTAATATTATGTTATAAGTCCCTTCTTTTGCAGTGATATGTTTCATTAAACCGTCTGAAAACGTTACACGCATCGTACCGACATCGCTACCGGTATTGTATTCGGATTTGTATGACAGACCGGAAGCTTCCAAACGCCCCCTTTCCATTTCCGTCAGTCTCATGAGGTTCATCCGGACGGGAAGTCCGCATTGTGCGAATTGTTCGCAGTACATGGACAGTTCATTGAGTACGGATGTACTTGTTACGGTATACGATAATTCCGTTCCCATGCCTACTTCATAGAATGCGGAAGAGGTTATATCGAAGTTTTCGCCGCGGAAGATAGGTCGTTGATAAATCTGTACTTCATCGGTTATTTCTCTTATCGGATTGGCGTTGACACTGACTTTTACCGTACCGCCGCCGTCTGCATAGTCTGTCGGAACGAAGTTGAAGGACAAGTCGTAGCGATAGGCAGATTGCGCATCCGGAATGTTCCCTTCTTTTGTATAGCTTTTTCCGTCGGGCATGGTTGCTTCCAGATGCCATTGCAGCTTAGTGTCGCCGGCTGGCAGCATGTAGTAGCCGATGGAGTCTTTGGTTTCGGGAAGATAATCTAAAGTGCCGCCTGTAGTGGATACCGTAACCTTATAGGTTTGAAATACGGAGCTCAATGCTTCATCATATTTTACGGCAACCACCGTATTGGCGATGCCGCAAGTCAGATCCAGATTGGTTACTTCACCGCTGTTGATGTGGAAGGGACGTTCTTCTTTATAATATACGGTTTCGAAAGAAGCAGGTACTGAGTCGCCTGCCGTAACGAGGGTTGTATAGCCGCCGGCAGAGAGGTAAAGTGCTTCCGGCAGTTCGTTTACTCCTTTGTAGTGGCGGATGGTTCCCTTTTCATTAAGGATGTCGATTGTACAGTGGCGTTGTAGAGAATCCTGCAATTCCTCGGTCATAGAACGGGTTGTCACTTTCACTAGGTCGGTTATATCGACTTTCAAATGAAGCATTCCCTCTCCGTTCAAGGTATCCTTTTCCGAACAGGCGATAAATGAAATCACTGTTATGGCTGTCAGATAATATTTGAAGTATTTCTTTGGCATTGTATTTTGCTTAATTTACGATAAGGGTTAATATCGCGGATGCCGTGTTTCCTTTGTCATCCGTAACCTTTAAATTAAATCTGTGGGTTCCGGGAAAGCGGACCAATAATCCTGTAAATCCACTGATATCAAAATCAATATCGGTTTTACCGGTAACTTTATCTCCATAGGGTAAACCTAAGTTCTGGAGTATTCCGATTAACGATCCCGGGTTTGCCAAGTCAAAGTCGGTGAGTCCCAAATCGGAAATGGCATTTGCAAAATCGGTACTGCTGGACGTTATTCCTATTTCTAAATTCCGGATACCTTCCGGTACCGCTATTTTTACAATTACGGGATAGGGATTGTCCGTTGAGACACCGGGTGGTATGGTTATACTCTGGGTAATATCGAAATCTTTGCCGGTGATTGCCGGTTTGGTTCCGGGACTCGGTTCGGGTTCGGGTAGCGGCTCTTCTTCTCCCGGGGCTATGGTTATGTCTTTCTCTACAACCTCACATGTTGCATCTATCTGGATGTCGACCTTTCCAATCTCTCCATTGTCGCCGTCACCACCGCTGTTTTGTTTCATCGAATATTTAATGATACGTTCTTCACCGGGAAGGACATCGATGAAAGCTTTGGACATCGTAACTTTCTCTCCTTGAATGGTTGCGCTGAGGTCGGCAATCAGAATGTTGGTTTCACCGATGGATTTGAAATATCCTGCACGTGTTTCGTCTTTTGCATATTCCAAACGCCCTTCACCGACGGATACCTTGACCTTGGAGTCTTCATCCAACAGCTTTTGAAGTTCGCTGTCATAGGCTATTCTTACCTTGATATTATTCAAGGTACAAACCAGTTCTTTAAGATCCGTTACCGTATTTTCAGTAATTTCAAAATCCTGTTTGGAGAAGTAATAGGGCTTTTCGAACTCTGCCGGTTGTACTTCGTGAGACATGGCTGTGATACTGTAATGGCTTACCTTTAGCGTGAATATTTCGGGCATCTCGCTGTATTTCCACTCTTGCACCATTTTTCCTTCTTTATCCATATCGTAAATGCGGATAATGAAATTGCCGGTATTGATTCCTGCACGGGTAACTGTAGTAGCTGTTTTCTCGTCTACGGAGACTTTTAATGCAGACAGTCCTATTTGACCTTCGGCACGATTGTCTATGTCGTCAGGACCTTTTTGGGCGTTTCCCCATTGTTCGCGTTCGCATGAAGAGAATGCCAGAATAGCAAAGAATGCCAGAGTAAACAGGGTGTTTGATTTCTTCATATTTTGTTATTCATATATAAGTTCTAAATCGTCTATTTTGAGGCGGCTGCCTAAATGGGTGGTCCAGCCTGTTGCACAATCTGTCAAATCAATTGTTCCGGCTTTCTGTAAATCGTCACTGCCGAAAGAGGTTTTGGTTGTTGATAGAATATTGACATATATGTCAGTTGCTTTTTCCATATTTCCTTGGTAGTCGAGGTTGATATATGCTTCCTGATATTCGCTGTCTGCAGAACTTGCGGCTTCTGATATGTACGAGCCGCCTGCTATGACTTTATTCCCGCTGCGTATCTCGATTTCAACTTTAAAGTTGTCTGTCTGATAGGGAGTGTATTTATACCAGAATTTCATTCCGTAGGGTCGGGAGGTGAAAGGATGTCCAGTTGTTACGGTTTCTTTCTTGTCACTCCAATTATAGGTTCCTATGAATAAGCGTCCTGCTTTTGCTCCCTCGGGGTACATCGTGGCAGGGGTACTCGAATATCCTCCGCCGGAACCGGCTGTGTGAATCTCTGCTGCTTTAGCACCGCTTTGTGCGTCTTTTACATAGATAACGGCCGGACAGGTTGTTGTCTGTACCGGTGCCACAACCCATGCTTGGGAATATTTGTTGTTTGTATTCCACCATATATCAGTAGCACCTTTAGTATAAGGGTAATAAAAATAGTGGGTGAAATTTCCAAAAGTCCCTGCAGACCACCGTGTATCGGAATCTGTATGCCAGTCTTCAAAACCTGAATTGGGTATCTGTAGTGTTTCCTCGGTTTTTACGGATACTTCATTCTTGACGGTAATTGTATTGGTTCCATCTATTACGGCTTTAAATATGTAATCGGTGCCAGGCTCTAATCCGCTAACCTCAACCGCATTTTTTATTTTTTCTTGTGATGGAGAAAACCAGTCTCCTGACGCTTTTCTGCATTTTACGGTAATATCCTTAACCGTCTTCAGATATTCGGTTGTTCCTTCCGTGTCTCCAACCAAATAGAGAGTGGCTTTTTTAGCCCATACATCCCCTTCGGGAGCAGTCAGGGAGCAGGATGATTCACCGATTCCTACTGTCACGGTCTTTTCTTTATCTCCCGCAATTACTTTTATCTGTTGAGGTTCCTGCAACCCGTCTTTGAACGTGATGGTTACTTGGTGCGTATCTTTGTCGCTCTCTATGCTTGTAGGGACTAAAGGTTGCCAATAGCCGTATGCCTGATATTGATAGCTGACTTTGGATATGTCCCCTTTCAAAATGACGGTCAGCAGTATGGTAGTGCTTCCACGTTCGGCATTCATAGGCTTGGCTACGTCAAAACCATTAGGCAGAGATTTGATTTTGAGTACCAATGGCTCTTTGTTTACTTTACTCAATTTGTCTGTTGCGGTCAAGGTAAATGTATTTTCTTCGTCTGTTTCCGAATGAGATATATTGACCAGTACTTTTGTGAAGTCCAACATTGCCATTTTATCGACATTGGTACTTAATCCTTTTAACTCCAGTCCCAGATCTTGTAATGTGGTAAGCATGCCTGGTTCCGGATTTACCAGATCAATCTCGGCGGGCCATCCCTTGCTCAACAGAGAAGGAGAGCGGGTTGTCAAGACACATTTGGATATTCCGCCACGCGCCGTCAGCAAGGCTGATAAAGGGGATTCGGGTTCTGTCCATTCCGTTAACTCCCGGGCAACTCCCGATTCAAATCCCGTTGGCGTAAAGAACGGTGGCTGTGTGTTCAAGGCATCGTCCGAAATATCTATGGTTATCGGCACTCTTTCCGTTTCGTCCGTGAATGATACATCCAATTCCGTACCCCCTGCTTGTACATCAAATTTCAGACGGTAATGCTGGCGTGCCTTTGCATTCTCTATGGTAGCGGCTTCAAATGTGACTTTGTTTCCTTGTTGTTTGCTTCCTGATAGGTAAATGCTTATCTTGCCGGGCTTTACGTATGCAGCCCTTGTTTCATTCTTGCCGAATGAAATGTCCGTACTGCCGGCAGGGCGTATGTTTACGGTGTAGTCTGTAAAATATTTTTTGAAAAGTTCCGTGTATTCTGTCGTAACTTTTACATTGGCAAGATAGCATATGACCGATATGCTTGTACTTTCGTTCTTTTTTATGGAGAACTCTTTTACTCCTTCGTAGTACGGGGCTCCAAAACCTTGGTTTTCTATGTTTCCATAAGTGGCCTTTAGTGTATAGTTGCCGGCTGCAATTTCCGTTCCGTCTGTAAAGTCGGCATACTTGTTCCAACTAAGTTGTACATTATTATTTTGAAGAACGGTAATTGAGAAGTCGTTGATGTCGGGTAATGTCTCTTCATCAGCGATAGCACGTGTTACCATGTTTTCTACATTTGTATCAACTGCTAATCTCAGATTAAGTCTGCCCTGGTTTACAGTTTGTTCATTCTCCCGCTCACATCCGGTCAATGTAATACATATTACTGTAAACAGGGTTAGAAAAGTTATATATTTTTTACCCATTAACAACAGTGTTTGGTTATCTTTTTACCTGCTAATTCTTGAAGTCGGGTACAAAAATATGTTTTTTAGATGAGATAATTAGCGCTTATCGCCTTATTTTGCGGTTATAAATGAAAAATGGGACATCATTTGTCCCATTTTTCTCAAAAAAAGAATAGTTGATTAATCTGGTTTTAATCTTGTTTTAGACATAAAATCTTATCGTGAGGGTAGCAATACTACTCCCTGTTTCTTCTTTCCGTCCATTTTGGCGGTTATAGGATGTTCAAAGTGCACGTGACGCAGGTATTTGGACTCATATACAGCAGGTTGTGCATTCAGAAAGTCTTGATTATACACGCCGTCATTCATGAAAGCATTGATTGTGAAATAGCCTACTCCGAATGAAGTCAGGTTCTGAAAAAAGTGTGTTCCCTGACTAGGATCGACACGATAGTTCGTCAGTCCTGCTTCTACAATGATACGCGCTGCACTGATGTGGGGCCATTTAACGGGAATACCGAGCCAGGTATCACTGCTGCCCCAACGTCCCGGTCCTATCAGTACATAGTTCTTGCCCTCGTCCAAAAATTGCTGGTTCAATTTTTCTATCTCCCAGGCTATTTCCTGATTGTGGGAAGCGCTGTAGTTGTCGGTCTTTACATAAATTACATCCTGTAATTCATTCATTATGCCATGCCCTAACGAATTATTGGAACGGAGCAGCAGTTTTTCATCGGGGATGGCTGTGAGGTCCTCGTCAAGCATTTCCTTGCTGTCGACAATCGGGCGTATTTGCAACAGATAGAACGTTCCGGTCTTGTCCTTTTCACGGTTCATGGTAGCTGCAAATTCGATTTCTACAGGACGGCGCATTTCCTGCTGTCCGTATTTTAATGCCAATTGCAAAATGCGGGGCAGAGGAAATACATCATGCTGCAAGATATTGGCGAAGGTGATAACCTTGCGCCCGCCCGGATATAGACCGTCACGGATTATCTGGTCGTAAGGGTCGTAGGTGGAAGCTATATATTTGAGAGCACCGTCTTTCTCGGCCTCTTTTACGTGTAATTTCAATAGGTTGAAACCATCGTCAATGGAGAAGTCATGTCCGGCGTTACGCAGGTCGAGTGCATAAAAACGTGTTTGGGTTTCTTTGAGCGCAATCTCCATTTCGCTGGTTTGCAGAACTTGGTTGGGGTGATAGGGAGAGAACCGGAGAGTCATACCGCCGTCCACGATGTATTTGCCCAGCCCGAGTGCCAGGTTGACAATACCCTCTTCAGCTTTTTCATCTCCGATAGGATAATAGTTGAGCGAACGCGCCACGCCCGACATGGACGGGTAATAACGGTCGCCATACTGGTTGCCGACCACTTCCTGCAGGATTACGGCCATTTTCTCCTGGTCGATGACATTGCTTGTGGCTTGCATATAAGCCTTTGAATCGCGGAAATATACAGAAGCGTAAACTCCCTTGATTGCATCGCTGAGCATACGGAGCATTTCATACTTATCGTCCAGATAAGGAATCATATAAGTATTGTATATACCGGCGAAAGGTTGGTAATGGGAGTCTTCCAATAGTGAGGAAGAGCGGATGGCAATAGGTGATTTTACCACATCGAAGAAAGTGAAAAAGTCCTCAACCAGACGGTCGGGCAGTTTGGCTTTCAGAAAGTAGCGGAGAATCACATCGTCATCGGCATCGGACAGGGCTATCTGATACAGATTGTTGGTGTCCATGAACTCATCGAATACATCCGTACACAACACTACCGTTTTAGGTATGGCAACGCGGGCATTCTCAAATTCGTCGAATTCCGGATGATGTTTCACCATGTTGTCAATGAATGCCAGGCCACGGCCTTTGCCGCCCAGTGAACCGTCG
>ERZ1504241.277-NODE-277-length-18060-cov-3.383505_pt1 | contig 18060 bp, 15 predicted proteins | sample MGYA00572243_ERZ1504241 | MGnify/ENA primary metagenome ERZ1504241 (study PRJEB39906, sample SAMEA3182114) | gut metagenome | biome: human; feature: gut; material: Stool; isolation source: human stools | place: Canada | collected 2013-06-10 ... | reverse complement strand
CCCATGAAGGTGGTATGTCTTTTACACTAGGAGTTTGTAAAGACTTGATGAAAGATCAGCTAGAGTTAAACGGTCGACAACAAAATATTTGTATTGATAATCTTTATGGTATAAAATCTAATACAGAATATATAATCAATAAGATTTATGAATTAAGCGAAAAATCGAAAAGTATTTTGGATAAGATTCAGGATCATATTGGCGATAAAGCTATAATACGAGACACCTTTAAGTCTGATTTTGAAAAGATTAGTATTGGTGGGCAATATTCTGTGCTAGACAAATTTAAAGTAGCAGAGCAATATCATATGCTGAATCCCATAAAGGCTGATGATAAAATAATAAGAGATGTAACCCCTGACAATGGCAAAAAAGGTTCAATGTATGAGCTAAGGATATTTAGTCCCATGGTAATTCGTGTATATTTTGCGCAAAAAGATGGTATAATTATACTAATTAACCTTGGAGGGAAAAATAGCCAAAGCTTAGATATAAAAAGAGCCTATGAGAGATTATGATGTAATGCTGTGTTCTATAAATTAAAATTTGGGGGCCACTGAGATTTGTATATTAATGTAATATCTCCATTTGTAATTTAGTCGGTTAAGGTGTATTTTATGTGCATATAATGGTTATTATTGCTTGTATCCTAGTTTATATTTAAAGTAATCTATAAGTATTTATCAAATATCCAACAATAACCGTTCAATCAAACTTGAAAAATCTTTCGTTTGTCTAATTTCGCATTCCCAGACGATGATGACTTTCCAGCCTGATTCTTCAAGTTCACGTTTTACGACTGCATCCCGTTCCTGGTTACCTGATATCTTGTTAACCCAAAATTCCGTATTGCTCTTGGGGGTGTATGCATATTTGCAGCCGGGATGTCCGTGCCAGAAACATCCATGAACGAAAATGACCGTCTTGTATCGAGGCAGAACGATGTCCGGTTTCCCGGGAAGAGTCTTGACATTGACACGATAGCGAAATCCTCGGGCAAAAAGGGCCTTACGAAGCGTAACTTCCGGCTTCGTATCCTTGTTTTTGATCCGAGACATGACCTCGGATCTTTTTTCTCGGCTCCAGATATCCATGGCGCGTGTCAATTGGGAAATCCAGCCTTCTTGAGCTTCTGCAGGTTGAAGTAGAAGGCATACTTCATCCTATCAGTTAACGGTTTCATTCCATCAGCGACATCCTTCATGGCTTTCCATTTCCAGTCTTCAAGAATTCGTCGACGTTTGTCCCATTCTACCATGGCCTGTATCAGTTCCAATGTAATCTCGTCTTGACCGTTTGCCGGAGAAATGGTATCGGAGGACTCGGCTGCTTTTGCACGATCCTGCTCGGCCAGACTGTCGGCTTCCTCAAGAAGTTCCGGATTGTGTTGCCAGACATTCTCGTAAATAAGATATCCTCTGGAGATGTCGCTGTCGTTCAGCTTTCGGTTGTTCTTGATTTTATATGCGATATCGCTGGCCAGGGAGGTCAGGGTCGGCTGCAACATCCCCGTGTCGCGTCCCCACGTCTCTATCTTTTTCCAAAGAGAGAACGGGATTGCCCGTATGATACCCTCCTTGTGCCGTCTGTCCGACTCTTCGTTGCCAACATCGCTTTTGTGGTTGCGTTTGGGAGGATTCTTCTCATCAATAAAATCCTGACGAATCTCATCGAGATTGTAAGCCCATTCATTTGAGCGGACTTTTAACCAGCACTCTTCCTTTTTGGCCCATTCGATATAGTGCGAGACGGGAGATTCTTTGAGAATAAATTCGTTGACCTGCTTCATCAGATCGTATATGAAATCCGACAGGGCTGACGATATCGACTGGTTTTTCCAGATTCGATACAAATCCAGTCGGCCCTCGGTAATGATATTCAGAAGAGACAATGTATACGGAACGACAACCTGTTTCAATTCACCGATATGATCTCCCGTGAGTTTGGTTCCGTATCGTTTGTCGGCAGTCTTGAAGAGAATGGCCTTGGCGATCATGTCCTCAAACCATGCAACGTCGATATGTTTGACGTCCGGGAGATTGTAGTTTATGAAACGGGCATAGTTCTTTTCATTACCTCGTACTACGATGTGAGGTCCGATAGCCAGATTTCTGCCATTGTACGTTTCCTGCCATGCATTAACATATTTGGCAAGTTCTACTTTCGTAACAACCTGCTTCTTCGGGTATTTCAAATCAAAGGCCTTTTGCCGTGATTTCGTGAATCCTTCCTTGGCCCGCAGGGTCTTGTATTGTCCGCGAGCACGCTCAAAGAACCAAGCCGTCTGCAAATTGTTGGTCGGAGTCGCGGGTGCAAATATGTATCTTGAGATGCGCTCGATTTCTACAAGAGCCGGATTGTTGGCCGAGAAGTCGGCATCATTGACCTTGTTCTGAGTATTGGCATAGCGTGATATGCGTGAAACAATTTCCGCGTATTGATCCTTGTCCTTGATGACGGACAGCTTTACCTGAACAAGAATATCTGAAATGTCGGCCTTATCCTTCTTGGCCGTATTGTAGATGGAGGCCGTAGTCTGACCACCATTTACAATCTGGAGATTGCTGATATGTCTGATGAAATGCCTTGTCTCATCCAGTTCGATGTAATCGGCTGTTGCAGCGATACCGTTGTTGTAGGCCAGGAACATGTGAGGCTCACTTTTGATGGTTTCCCGTATGCCCTTGTTGATCTTTCCCGTGAACTGAAGAAACGAACGCACGTTCTGTTCCAGCAGACGGGATCCGTAGCATTCATAAAGTTTTGCCAGACATTCTCCGGATATAATGGCAACATATGCTTCGTAATCGGGATTGCTCAGATTTGCGGCAAGGCATGGAATTTCATATTTGTGTCCGTCAAGATTCTCAAAATCCAGTTCTATGGGAACTCCGGCCTGTTCGGAAATCTTGAAAAGATATTCCACGTCTATAACCTTGTAGTAGATGTTGTATCCGCAGATGACCTGGCTGGCCGGCAGTTCGCCCTTGTAGGTGCCGTTTGTCAGGATGAAGGCATTTACGCGAATCAGATTTTCGCGCAGTTCCGCATAGTTGGCCAGCGTATTGGCGAATTCAAAGATTTCGGATGATTCTGCAATCTCATTGACATAATCGTTGTATACGGCCCGGCGGAAAAAGTTTGTAATCATCTTTGAAGCCGTATCAACCTCGCTCTTGGAAATCGTACGGATCTCCGTGGTGTTGGCATAAAGGGTGATGAACAGATCCACGGTTTCGTAGTTGTCCGAGATCGCATATCCGTTTATCTTGTGTTGGCCCTTTTTCTTCAAATCGCGTTCGTCGTAGGCAACCGATACGTTCTCCGTTTCGGCTGCATCGGACAGCATGTCCAGACAGATTCGGGTAAATATCTGTTCTTGGGTATTGCCATCTTCGTCACCCGACTGCATGGCTACAACGTCCTGCATAAGGGACTGGTAGAATTTTTCAATCTCTTTCATGATCAACTGTCGATTTGAAGAGTTCCGTGTCAGTTACTGCGTATTCTTCGCAGGCGGACGTGTTGATGGTGTATGTGACGTTGCTGACTCCATTGCGCAGATCCCGTTCCATGATACGGGGAAAATCCCCCGATATGCGGTAGGCCTGCTCCCTGCGAATCTTGTAGCAGCGATCCTGATACATGGGCGCGTGTTCATCGAAATATCCCGCATGAGTCAGACCGGTATTGAACCGGTGCAGCGCAATCGTGTCAGTCGCCAATGCTTTTCGCAGGTCTTCGATTGCCCGGTTCAGGGTCTGACCGTTTTTCCGGGATACTTCTACGGAAAGATGATGCAGGAAAAGTCGGTCAAGCAACGCATCATCTAGTTGGCGTTCCCCGTTTATCGTAAGTCGATCCGAACCGTTGGTCGCGGTTGTCTTTACCTCGATGGCCCAGTCCTCACCCTGAAAGTCTCTCATGGCCTTGTCGCATCCGACCCAATATCCGACCGTTTCCGTCATGTCTGAGGAATTTCGACGTATCATGCGAGACAACAGATGAAGCTCGCCATACAAACCTTGCTGTTCGGCCGGAGAAAGTCCGGCCGCAAGTCCTCGATCGAAAAGAGTTCTCCACTTTTCAAGCTGATTCAGGACAATGCGAAGTGCGGACATTTCGGAAGATTCACGGGTTATGGCACTTGTCAAATCCGAGCATAAGGTAGCGAACACGCCGAGGCAGTCCGTGTGATGCAGCTGTATCAGCAACAGGTTTCTGTGCTCGAAACTCGTGTCCGGCATTTGCAGGATTTCAAGTTCCTTCAGACTTTTGAACTGGTCAACCGGAATGGTCAGGCTACTGTCATATGAGAAAGCGATACCGTACAAGTTGTCCGGATGTCGGTATGTCCCATATACGTACAAGGGAGACTCAACCGGAATTCTGCGTTTGGTGAGTCCGGCTTCCTCTGCCGAGGCCAGATTATTCCATATGTCCGTTATCGAGTTATTGTTCATCATAAGTGTTGTCGTTGGTGCTGTCGAAGTTCTCCTCGGTAATTGCAAAGTCGGCTACCTGGTTGGCTACATAGGAGACGGCCTTATCTGTGTCGCTGTGCGGAAATGCGATGGCAAATCCGATGAACGGCTCGTCGTCTTTCGTATAGGAGACAGCATCCTTTACTCCAGACATGTTGGAATATTCCGGATTCAGCGGATAAATCATGAGCAGGGGAATCTGTTTGGAGCGGAACTCCTGTCTGACGAGCTGCGGTGAAGGATATTCGTGTTTCCACTCTTCTTTAGCCCGGGTCTTCCGGCCTCTGGTCTCATCAAGAGCTTTCGACAGCATGTCGTCAGGAAGGTCAATGAATTCATCGGTCGGATTACCCACGATATGGTTCTTGCGGATATAGTATGTCCCGGCATTTTGTGCATCCTGTGCCTGCCGGCGGATGAAGCATCCTGCCTGTACACCGTTCGAAAAGGTATGGACGCATGTGTTGCCATCTGCATTCTTGCTCATCAGTGCTATGTCCCAGGAAACAAGTTCTCCCACATCGTTCAGTTCCCGGATATAGTCGCATATGAGGTCGAGATTGACCTTGGTCAGGGACTCCGGCAGTTGGAACCGGGACAGGTAGTCGCAGACGGTATCGGAAGATATGCCGGTCCACAGATAATCGTTTTTGATTCTGTCTGGAGTTCCGAGTTCTGAAAGCAGACTGTCCGTTGCCGCCAGATTGTTCCGTTTGGAGGCCGGATCCCGGAGCAGCTGGTAGGTCTCTACCAGACGACCGGCCCACGAGACTTGAATGTTCTTCGTGTGACGCATCTTGGATATGGACGTTATCTGCAACTGTCCTGGATGCGTGCGAACCTTCAGGGCATAGTTCTCCGGCGTTCCGCCAGATTCGGCCAGATATCTGAACTCTTCTCGAAGTTCGTCACTGGCAAGCGTTATGTGGCGGTACCATTCGTTCAGCTCGTTGCTGGTGAAGAGCCGGCAAAGATCCACATAACCGGGGCGATATCCGAACCATCGTCCCATCTGCATCAGTGTGTCGTACATTTTCGACGCACGCAGAAAATAGCTCACGGACAGCCCCTCGAGCGTAAGTCCGCGAGACAGCTTGTCTCCGCCAATGGCAATGACCGAAATGCCGTTTTTTTCGTTATCGTAATAGGTCAAACTGTCTCCAGAGGTTCCGTTGATGGACTTGACTTCTATCTTCTGTACAGCCCGATAGAGCAGAGGCCTGATCTCCTCCCATGTGTGGCTCCGTATTTTGTTGTCGATACGGGAAAGAACCGGTGACTCGATGATTTCTCCGGTAATGGTACGGTATGAACGGTAATCGGGAGTGTCTTCCTCGAAAATCTGCCGGAGCTCTTCCAGCATGGTTGGATCATTCGCCTCTATTTCGCTCTTGTAGTATTTGAACAGACGGTCAATAATCTCCTTGAGATGATTCTGCCATGCCTGAAAACGGGAGACGTGAATCAGCATGGAGTTGTGTTTGTTCTCCTGACCACGGGCAATTCGAATGGCACAGGTAACGATAAAACACTTGATGGCTGTTCTCAACGATTCCGGAATATCATCTATCGTCGGTTTCGGATCGTCTCTCTTGTGACCTGCGGGCACAAAGGTGTCGCTGTCCGTAACCGGGAAAACAATGGGCAGAAGATCATCGTCCTCATCGGGATTAGCCGAAGTGCCGAAGACCTTTTCGGGACCGACGTAGTTGTCCGGAGCCGGAAGGTTGATGATGAAATCCTTGGGGAAAAGATCGTCCTTGTTGAGAGGAATAAAGATGTTGGCAAATGGGGTCGCCGTATAGCCGACATAAGCAGACCGATTGAACAGCTTGATGATCTTGCAGATATTTCCGTTTATGGCGGTCGGGTCGTCACCGGCCCGACTGGTATTTATGGAAGCATTGTCCGCTTCGTCATCGACAAGCAGCAGGGACTTGTTGGCTATGACATCGTGGGTGGACTGTGATTTCAACCAACTGTACAGCCGCTTGAGTACGGAAACGTTTTTTTTGATCACGAGAATGATCGGCTGAGGATTGTTGAAGTTGAAACCGGCCGTATTTGCCGCCTGCTTTGTGAAGTCGCCCCGTTCGGTGCTGGTCGTGTAGGAGTTTGCGATGGCTTTGTCAAAACCGGGAATCAGACCTACTCCGATACGTATGGTTTGGTTCATGTTGTAGGCTCTGGTATTTTGCGTGTCGAATCCCAGAAAACCTTCGTCTATGCGGGTCTGTGTCTGACTTCTTAAATTGTTGTGTATGCCGGCCAGAATGATGATCAGGTTGAATCCGGCATCGGCGGCCTTGCAGATCAGCCCCGTATAGTTGGCTGTTTTGCCGGACTGTACCTGTCCGACGACAAGTCCTTTCTTGTTGATGATGACGTCGCTGCGCTGTGGATTGAACAGCTTGTCCAGAATACGGTCGGTCAGATCATCCAATTGGAAGATAACCTCGGGGGCAAAATGCTTCTGTTCGGCCAGGTATTTCTTGTACCGGGTCCAGAACAGCCATTCCGAACGACATTCAGCCTTGAATTCCTTCAACCATGGAATGCGGGCATCACGTCCTTCCAGAATCTGGTAGGTATCCACCTTTACGTTATAGATGGACAACAGGCTTTTCTTCAGCTCTATTTTGTTCAACCCGGCAAACATGGGCAGGCTTGTGACGGTGGAAATAGCTGTATCTATATCGCCGTCACTTACTCCGGGCTTGAATCCAATCATGACCTGGCACATGTTGATGGCCTTTTCGTTCAGTTCATTCATTGCAGTTCGTCTATCAGGTCTTCGTATTCGTTGAAAGGCTCCATTTGTTTCAGTGCCAGTCTTGACTGTTCAGGAGTCAATCCCTGATCCAATTGCCTTTCATGTATTTGTTTTATCATTGTGCGGAGCAACCCAGGATTCATGTCCGAATAGGGTTGTTTCTGGCTGTCGTCATCGTTGGCCTCCCGCACATAGATGGTTTTGGCGGGTATGGATTCCTCCACGAATTTCAGCAGCATGTCAATAGCCTGGTCCGGGTTCTCTTTGGCAAGCTCTCGAATATTACGGACAAGCGCATGTTCCCGATTGACGACGAAAGACCATTTGTTGTCCTTTTTCTTTTCCAGCCAAAGACTTTGAAATTCCTGCCCGGCCCGCTGCCTGAGGATACGTCCGCGGTGTCTGTAAACCTCGGATCCTTTGTTGCAGGCCTGTCTGGCATAGGATTCAAGCTGCTGCCTGCATCCGACGGGGGGCGCCGCTTTGGCTTTTCTGATGTCTATCTGCCAGTCGGAATCCACGCTGTTGGGCAGATTGATTTGTATTCTAACCAGTTTGTAGGCCTCTTCCTTGCGAAACAGTCCCAGCCAGTCTCCGGCCAGCAGCAGACGGTCTCCGCGATAGACATAAAATCCCTGGTGTGCGGAGAATCCGAAGATGCCTTCGGCCTGTCTGTATGCGGTCTCCGAAGAAAAATTGTTCTTGTGGGGCAGGATATATCCCTTTACGGTTACCTGTTCTCCGATTTGTTCGGACGGCATGATCTGAACCTTGCTCTCCTTTGGGCAGAAGGGATTCCACGGGTCAATTTCATGCCCGCCCCAATGTATTGCGACGGATTTGGCCTCCAGGAACCGGTGAAAGGTCATTGAAAGATGCTTCTTGACCCTGTCGAATGCCTCCGAAAACTTCCGTTTGGCATTATCGTTCTCGGCTTTTGTCGTAGCCGGTATAATCCGGTCCGGATTCGTCCAGATAACGATGGTACCGGACGCCAGGTCGTCCAGTTCATGCTCGAAACCTTCCGGTAGCCAATGGAGCAGTTCCCATCTGTCACATTGAGCAACGTGGTCCAGACTCCATGTCCAGAATTCGGGAGACTGTCCCTGAATCTTACTCATGACGGTCAGTGTCCGACATTGTGAAAAGGAGGCGGTTTTCAGGCCGAGACCGAAACGTCCCAAGTCCGTTGCCGACCGTTCTATCAGCGGATTCTGTGCTCCGGGCCGCATGGCCTGAATAATCTCGTCTCCGGACATGCCGTGTCCATCGTCCCTGATTGTTATAATGGAATCACCTCCTTTCCAGATCCGGTTAATCCATACGTTTTTGGCCGATGCCGATATCGAGTTGTCCACAATATCGGCAACTGCCGTTTCCAGACTGTAGCCGATGGCTCGAAATGTTTCGATCATCGCTGCGGCCCCCGGAATGGCTGATGCGGTTTTAATATTGTCAAACTCGATATTCATGGTTTAAATCAATTTAGTATCCTATTATTAGAATTCCCTTTAATGGGAGATTCAATCGATTGGATGTATATAATGTGTCCAGAAAATTGATAACTGTTTCAAAATCATCATGACCTCTGTAATCATTTCGAACAGCAATAACGAGTTGTTCTATATCATGCATTATACATGCTTGAAAGATGTCTTTCAAAAATTGGTAATTGACAACGGCTCGTCCGGCTTCAATTTCCATGACGATGTTATTGATCGGATGATAACAATCGGCCTCAAAGTATTTTTCCATTTCTCCATTCCGGCCAAACAAGACGGGAATGCGTATTTTATCTTCCAGACGTTTACTTACTTCGACCTTAAAGCCCAATGCCATGAGAGGTTCGGACAAGATATGCAGGACATCATTGCTGTGGAGAAGATGTGTTTGGAACGAGATAAGATGCTCTTGAGCAATAAATATATCAACAACTTGCCGTAATATTTCCGGCAGTAATTGATTTTTAGGAAAATATTGATATTGAATGGTTGTCATAACATTTTCTTGATTGCTTCGGCAATTCTTTGGGCAAGTACGACCGGTACGGCATTGCCAATTTGTTTGAAGGCGGATGTTCGGCTTCCTTCGAAATAGTAATCGTCCGGAAAGGACTGGAGACGGGCAGCCTCCCGAACCGTAATGGAGCGAACCGTTTCCAATGTCGGATTTAATGTCGGATAGATATAGTAATGACCGTCCATGGCAATGTGTGCAACTACAGTGTGACTGCACCCGTAAGGATCGACGACATTGAAACGGTTGAGAAAGGTCTCCTTGTTTCGATGAGTCTGCAGTTCGGCCGGCAGTTGTGCATAGTTCAGTCGGTGGTGCTCATTCAACCACCTCTCGACGGCTATCTTGTATATTTTTCGATCGTTCTCGTTGGTTGGTCTGGCTACATGCTGGGTTGTAAAATCAAGTTCGCCACGTATTCCGGACCGGTCAAGATACGGCATTTTGGACAAGGGCTTGACGTAAGAAACGGCTTCGCAGAAATTCCCTTCACCTGCCTTTCGCTCGGGCAGATCCGAGAACAGATCTCTCAGTACCTGATAGGGACACTTTTCCTCGGGCAGTTCCGGATAATGGTACGGGCTTTTTGACCCTTTTACGGCGCGCTTCCAGCCTACGATAATAACTCTCTGTCGATTTTGCAGAACTCCGTGTTGAGAGGCAACCTGAACCCTGCAGTCCATATCATAGCCAAGTTTGTCAACCAGTCGTTTGAGATCCGCAAAGGGTTCTCCCCGTTTGGCAGTCAACAAGCCCAATACGTTCTCGAATACGAACATCTCGGGATCATAGTGTTCGATAAATCGAACGTAGTATTTGTACAGCTCGTTTCGAGGATCATTCTCGACCTCCTTGCCCATACGAGCTCTGCCGGCGACGGAATAGGCCTGACAGGGAGGGCCACCGATGATGATATCCACCTTGCGTTTGCCTTTGAGCTCGTCCACGTTCTTGAAAATATCATCAATCGTGTTTTCTCCTATTGTCGCGCAGATCGTGGTATTGATTACGCTTTTAGGGACCTGGTCCCAGAGCTTTCGCCCGTCAGTCCCTTCTTTCTTGTGCCTGAGGTAATCTTCATAAATCGAAAGCATTCCATTTTTCTGAAGATAATGAAATGCCGATCGTGTTTTTAGCGTGTTGCAGGCGTCCTTGTTCATTTCGATATGCGCAATAGGCGTATATCCGGCTCTGATGAAACCCTCGGAAAGTCCTCCCGCTCCAGCAAACAGGTCTATGAATGTATATGATTTTGTTTTTTTCATTAATTTGGCCATAGCATATTAGTACAAAGTTAATATATTTAGTTGATGATCCGGGTATATATTTTGAATTATCTGCTATAGTTATTGCAGATATTTATCACGGCCTTGTTTTAGACAGTGTCGAATTGGAATGTTCAAATAGATTGACATTTGTGTTTGATTCTTAAAAAATTTTCCAGATTTATAAAGTAAATTCCCCCATATCCGACAATCCTGGCGGACTATTAGCGGTCGCACGAGACGACCGCTTTTTGTGTGCTTGTTCCATGACTTTATCGTCTTAATCCTGTTCTTGGTTTTTTGCCCAATAGGAGGGTAGCAGCACGGGCACAGCGGCGGGCCCATTGCAGGTCGTCATCATCCTTGTCCCGCCAGGGGAGATCGCTTTGCGAACCTCCGCCACCACCTCCGGTAGATACGGCGGGCGTATCAAGCATACCAACAAAGATAGCTACGGCTATGTCTGTCAGCTCACTGCTGTTGGCAACCTCCCGGTAGTCGAACTCTTCGTTGAAGTAGTCAAGTACCCGCTCCGGGATGTAGAAACGCTGTTCCCTTCCGCCATGGGGAGAAAGCGTGTAGGATACCGAGCCGGAACGATAGAGAGTATAGTCCATATCGGCTGCCGGTCTTTGAACAGGTTCCGGCCGATGGATTTGAGAGGTATTGACCTGAGCGGCAAGCCTCTCCCGGTAGTGGAGCTTTTGCCAGGTTCGGGGAAGTTTGGAAATCATCAGATTACGGGCCACTCCCAATTCGGAAGCCTTGTATTTGGCATTTCCTTTGAGGATCGCATATCCACGGAGAACATCTTTCTTGTCTTTCCGTTCATATACGGAATAGCCTCTCCGGGCAAGTGCCTTCTTGTATTCTCCCCATGACCACGATGGCATGGTTCTCAATACCTCCATGCACTCTCTGCTTACTTCCGGAATGTTGCGACTTCGGATTTCTTCCGCAGTCTTCCAGCCACGTTTCACTGCAACCCGTTCGGCTGCACGTTGCGCCCGAAGATGAATGTTATGGTCATTATTGATGTTCCCGTTTTCATCAAAACGGCAAATTGCAGCATGGAGATGGGGAACTTTACCTTTGGATTCCATGTGCAGGTAAACCGTGTATTTGCTGTTTGCCAGATTGGTCGGACAGGAACGGACTTTCCCGTCCTTGCCGGTAATCGTTTGTTTGTCGAACTCTTCGGCGAACTCGTGCCAGAGCTTTTGCCAGTCCTCAATGTCATAGAAACTGGTATGCTCAGGCGATGGACTCAACTCCATTCTGATTATGGAATTCTTTATCGGCCGATGTTGGGAAAGGGTCAACTGCATGGAGTTCCATATCCCCATAGCGTCCAAATCCGGGGGCAACAGATTGTCCAATACCCGATATATTTTTTCCGGATGCTTCTTGTGTTTTGATTCGCCAGTAATATAACGAAGGTCATTGATACCGTAAGATATGGCTTTGGCTTTTGCAATCATTTTTCTTCGGATTGAGGGTTGGACGGAATTCTGTTTTTCTCCTTTACGGCTTCCAGGAATTGGCAGACGCCTTCGGCAACATTGGAAAGTTCTCCGAGCCAGCCGACCATGAACGGGATCTGATTGAACATTACCATCCGCTGCTTTGTGGACATTCCATGAAGCGCGGAGGTATATTTTACGAGATCAGAACGACAGTTGTCCAGATTCTGCAGCAGTGCCGCCTCTTCTTTCGTGAGCCTCGCTTTGGGCTTGAAGTTATACGCACATGACAATATGTAGTCGCTTACGGTCATGCCGCATTGTTCTGCCAGTGATTTTATATGGTCTCTCTGGCTGGGAGTGACTTTTGCCCCGACAAAGACGCTTCTTGTTTCTTTCGGGGAAGTTGATGTATTGACAATATCTTCTTTCATTTGAATCGTTGTTATAATGGTTGAAAAGGTGCGAGCTTGCGAGTACCGTACTGGCGAAGGAACTGAGCAGTCAAGAGCGCCAATGTACAACCGTAACGCAGTGAGGTTATACCTTGGCATATCTCGAAACAGTTACCTGTTTATGCTTCCCCGCAAGCCATATCGGATGCGTATAATGAATTGGCACTTGGACAAGGAAATGCAGGATATTATTATCCACTAAAAGAGGGGAGAAAATGAGTATCTCACATGATGATTTCCTGCCGACTTTGCTTTATTCTAATATATACGCCCATACAATAAAGTAAAGTTCGAAGGTGGTCCTAATTGTAAACTGCGGCGTTATTTTCGGAATTCGGACTCAGTCATTTACCAAAGTAAACTCCTGTCGTCCTCATCCTCAATGCCTTGCATTTTATCAATTATTACACACCTTATTAATAGCGGTATTCCGGATTGAGAATATAATTTTTCCCCTCCTTTATGACCATCTGCTTGTTGCCAAGAAAGGTGGCTACCTTGACTGCCTTGTTGTAGCCGAGCTTTATATTGTGCAATCCGTAAGCTTCCTTCAGACGTTCCAGGTAGTCATCGTAACTGCCGATATTGCCATTGGCAAAAGCGGCATCCACTGCAGCACGATGTACAGTCTCCGGAATCTCCCTCTCCGGATCGAACGGTTCTTTGGTTGGTCGCCCGCTCTTCTTCTCTTTGGACAGATATGGTTCTACCAGTTCGGGCAGGACGTCTTCGTTTATGCGGAAAGCGAAAGGTTCAAAGTCCCGGTCCCGGATGTGCACAGCTTCGACCACACTTATGGCTTTGTCCTCCTTGTCCACTTCTACCTGCAGGATGGTTTCCGCCTTGTTATTGAGTTCCGTGCCGATGTGACCACGCGCATGTTCATCATTCTTGTTCTGATGCAGGACTGTATGGATATGGATTTGTTTGTCGTCCGTCCACTGCATGAATTTCGAGATAACTTCGGTAGATTCACTGGATGAATTGATGTCGTAAAGGAAATCACGGATGCCATCTATAATGACCAGCCCCAAATCAGGTGTGGTGCCGATAGCTTCTTCGACTATCAACAGACGCACTCTTGGTGCAAACTTGCGCAGAGACAACATGATCAGATTTTCCGGCACCTTGTCATCCGGCATTTCCGCCAAACGCAGGATGCGCTTCAGCACCTGTTGACAATGATGGCGTCCCTGCTCCGTGTCGATATACAGAATCTTCCTCTTGTTCTCGGGGAACATGGAACGGTAACGAAGAACAGTGCGGCCACTCAATGCTGATGCGGCAATGGCCGAAACGTTGAAAGTCTTCTTGCTTTTGGCTTTCCCGATGGAAGCGCTGAAATTCCCCAATGTGCCTATAACAGCATCATCCACCATCAACACCGCCGGCGCTTCTTCATAGTTATTCGTGACGCTCACGGCTGCTTCCTCTATAAAAACTGTCAGTTCCTCACGTGAAGGAATCGTTTCGTCCGTCTTCTCCATCATTACCAGTTTTTAAGGTTAGGTTTACGGCGATGGGAAGCGAGCATGGCTTCGTTCTCTTCCTCGAAAGTTTGCGGAGCCGGATTCTTTCGGGAGGATTCCAGCCATTTGTCCAGTTCATCCCGATAAATGTATAGATGTTTCCCTTGCTTGATGACTGGAATATCATCTTTTTTGACCTTGTAATAAAATGTCGATAACGGCATTTTGAGATAGGCGCAAGCTTCCTGCACGGTCATGGGGACGTGCGTGTTTTCTTTGGCTTCATGCTGCTTGGACAGTTTTTCTGTCAGCAGATTTTCCATGCTTGCAATCCGGTCGCAAAGTTCGCCGACTACTGCCGGCAAGTCATTGAATGTAAGTTGGTCTGTTTTCATATTATAACTTTTTAATCGTTTAACATGCTGCGAACCAACCCAATGAAGTTTTGCAGAACAATACAGACCGGATTAATTATTTCATCTGCATACGTTTTTTGTTACGACTCATCGTTATCTGTTTCCAAATGGAAGCGATAGTCTCCCTTTTCAGGTACATCAATTGGAATCTGACTAGCTACCTGATCCCGCAAATTGAGCCTGAGATATTCAATACTTGCGTTTTCAAGTTCGTATGGGAATGATTCTTTGATAAAGACGGCTCTTTTCGCCAACGGTACTCTCAATCGTTCACCTACATTCCACGCCAGATGACGAAGTCCCGGTGAACGTAGCGGATTGTCAATATTGGAACGAATCGGTTTGTAGAGCTCCGGCTGATCACAAGCCATGTACTCAATGTTGGAAATGAGAGTCGCTATAGCCTCTTTGGAGAGATAGGGAGCAGTCTTTATGGTTACATATTCCCGAATCGTATCCATAACTTTTACTTGTCTTTTCAATTCTTTCTTTTTGAGTTCTTTCAGAATGGAATCATACTTTTCCAAATGAGATTCATTGGAACAATCGGGGACGACAGGCTCTTGATTTGACTGTGGGGATGGAGCATACTCCTGTTCTGAAGAATCCGCCGGTTGTTCGGTAGGCGGTGCTTCGGCAATACAAACAGGCTCTGTGGTGCTCTCTGATTCTATAACAGGAGAGGATTGTTCACCAAAAGAGAAGTAGATGGGATTTTTCGTCAGCCAATTATAGAAAAATTTCTGCAGGGCTCCACACAATATGATGGACATCGCCAGTCCGAGAATTACAGGAGTTGTTATGCGCATGATGTTGATGTCATGGCAAAGGGTAAAATAAGTGGCTATGGCCGCAAAAATGATAACGGATAGCGCAAGGATAAAACTTATTTTCTTAGTTCGGATTTGTTCTGTATTTGTCATCTTCTATCACTATTTGGAATTACTGTACGCCAAAGTTATGTGCGTTATTCCAGATACTGATAAATAATGAGTTATAATCATACGATTTTACACAAAAATTACGGATATAGTCCGATTTTTCGCTCAAAATCAAACTATATCCGCTAAAACATGTGGTCAAAATGCCTGTCAGTCTTTCCGCATCAGGGTGATTTTCTTGCTGGCTTCACGCTTGTTGCTGTCCACTACTTTCATGTACCTTTGGGTTGTGGTTATACTCTTGTGAGCCATCATGCTTTGTATGGTACGGATATCCGTTCCGGCAGCCGCTTGCAGCGTAGCGAATGTTCTACGATAGGAGTGGAATGTGATCTTCTTGGTGATTCCTGCCGAACGGATCCACCCTTTCATGTAGGTCTGTGTCCAGCAGCGCTGTAACCCCTTGAATACCATTCCCCCCCCCGCTTGTCAGGGCTGTAGCCGATCAGGTCCAGTGCTTCCTCGCTGATGGGGATGATGTCCTCGGATCGGTTCTTCTTGGTGATAATGTGTACGCACTTGCCACCGGCCGAATAGTCCACGATGTCCTCCCAGCAGAGGGCGAGGATGTCGCTGATGCGCAGGCTGGTCATGCACGAGAAGAGCGATGCCGTCTTTAGCACAGGCTTCTTGCAAGGTGTCTCGGCCAGCTTGTAGAGCTCTTCCACTGAAAGATAATCCTTGACTACGTCCTCGGTCTCGATCTTTTCGAGGAAGTCGTTGACATTGGTGCGGATCAGCCCGTTACGGTAGAGGATTTTCAGCAGTCCCCTGAATGTAGACCAATATCCCGATGCGGAATTTCGTGTGATGTGTCCGTTACGCTTGAGTTTCTTGGCCGTCAACAGGTACTCACGGAACTTGTTGCAGAGGTCGATGTCGATCTCCTCGAAAGTGCACTTGCCGTGTACGAAGTTGCGGAAATGGAGGTAGACGAACTCCCACTTCTGGTCGTGCTTGGGGAGCTGCTTGCGGTAATACTCCAGGAAGTCGGCCTTGAGCTTGTACTTGTCGAAGAAGTCGTAGCGCTCGTTGACCACCGACTCGAAACGGCGGCAGCGGATCGCCTCGGCCTTCTCGGTCATCACCTCGTTGAAGTTCTGCTCCCGCTTGTTCTTCGGGTCGACATGGAGGTAGATGCCCAGCGTCTCGTGGCGGATCACCTTCATGGTCTCCTTGTCCCGGTAGCCGGGATAATAATCCAGGTAGAAAGACAACATCCGTCCCTTCAGCGGGCGGGTTCTCAGTGTTTACGGTTTTACATTCGTGCATAACATGAAAATTTTATGGTTAATACTGATTTTACGGCAAATGTTGGGAATGAGAACATGCAGACCAGCGTCAGCGACAAATCATTTTGCATCATTTCCCGCGGACTGGAATCGGGTCTACTTTTTGACCCCCATCACGTGGTCGAACTCCACTTTCAGGAAGCGGACGAAGTGCCCGTTCTTCTCGCGGGGAATCTGGCGGAACTGCAACACGCCGTACACCGTGTCGCGCGAGAGGTTGAACCGCTCCATCGCCTCCTTGACGGTGTAATATTCCGCCTTGCTCTCCTGTTCAGCAGTCTTGGAAAGATCGAAGTGGAGTTTGGAATAGAAAATCTGCCCGTGTTCTTTTTTCGAGGGGATGTTGTTACGGTAGACGTGCGAGCGGATGGCGATGCGGGTCATGCCGTATTTCTCCTGGATATCTTCGGGCGTGTATCATTCCGTCAGGTCGGAGTCCACCTCATATTTGGCAAAGGCAGCATCGATATGTTTCTTGCTGTAATAATTGAATTGGCGGATACGCACCTTCGGGACCTTGTGCTGTCGTGTATAAGTCCATACCCATCTGGTATTGACCTTATATTTCTGTGCAATCTCTTCGGCGGTGTAATACTCGGTGATGTCAAAGTCCTCTTTGGGCATGATACGTTCGTAAGGCTTGGTCTTCATCATCAGCTCGATGTCCGCACGGCGGATGAGCGACTTCTTCCCGCTTAGGCGTGAGGCCCGCAGTTTGGACTCCTTGACCAGCTTATAAATGTATTGCCGGGTAACACCCATCAGCTTTGCGGCTTGGGCAAAAGAGAAGAAATCCTGCCCCTCGGCTGCTTGTCGAGGTTGCAATAATTCCTGCGATCACTTCAAATGTCGCTTACGTTCCCTGATGCGTTCCTTGTAGCCAAGATTGGAACACTGATGGCTACAATAACAGGTCGTTGTTTTTTGAGCTATGAATGGCTTTCCGCACCATTGACAAATCTTTCTTATTTCCATATTTTCCTCCTTTACATTGGGGATAATTTCTCCTTATTTCTCCCGATTTTTGTCCACACATGTAAACCATTGTCAACACACGTCAACTAATGCGTCACTGTGACATTCGGGCTAACCGTGAATTTGTGTCGCGGTAGAAATATGATAGAAAAATATGGATAAAAACCGTTATCTCCAAATACGGATTGGAAAACGTTAAAATAGAAAAGTCACTGATATACAGCGACTTTATTCTAAATAGTTGTGGTTGCTTATGGCTATTTCCAAGCCATCACTTGCCGATGCAGAACTTCGAGAAAATCTGACCGAGGACCTCGTCTGTGGTGATTTCTCCGGTGATGGTGCCCAGATGGAAGATCGCTTGCCGGATCTCTTCGCCGAGCAGGTCGGAGGGTAACGTTTCCAGACCGCCGAGGGCGGCGTCGAGCGCCGTGCGGGCGTGGTGCAGCGCTTCGTAGTGGCGGCTGTTGGAGACGATCGTCCGGCCGTCGTCGACGCCTCGGCGCTCGAC
>ERZ1504241.121-NODE-121-length-35548-cov-4.237962_pt1 | contig 35548 bp, 18 predicted proteins | sample MGYA00572243_ERZ1504241 | MGnify/ENA primary metagenome ERZ1504241 (study PRJEB39906, sample SAMEA3182114) | gut metagenome | biome: human; feature: gut; material: Stool; isolation source: human stools | place: Canada | collected 2013-06-10 ... | reverse complement strand
TATGTAGATAAGTTCCAGCCGATGGATAAAGCCGGTGCCTATGGGGTGCAGGAGTGGATTGGCTTTATCGGGGTGGAGAATATTTCGGGAAGCTATTATAATATTATGGGGCTGCCGGTGCAGCGGCTTTATAAGGAGCTTGTCAAAGTTTGAATCCGCAATATTTCGAACGGAAATAAACGACGTTTTTTTTGATGGTTGGATATAGTTAAGGGCTGCGCTTTGTAAGTGCAGCCCTTCTGCTTTATATTCGTACATTTATCTTTGAAATGTGCTAATCTTGGTGTAGAGATACTCAGAGCACAGGTGATTTATTTATTGCAGACCGGATTTTACTCTTTTTGTACTAAATCTTACTCATGGTGATGCTGTCTTTTACGGATATTTGCGCAGGCAATAGAATGTTTATTTGTGACTATTGAATACTAACTATAAAACACTAATACTTATGAAACATTTAATGAAATTATTATTTGTTCCGTTTTTGCTATTCTTTTCTTGCACTACGCAAGTCGATGGCGTTTTGAACGACGGTGATCTTCCTCAGAACAATGAGGATGCTTCTGTGGAAGCTACTTTGCATCCCGTCGGTATCAGTTTCAGTAAATCAAGCATTGCTGCATTTGCAGAAGAAGGTATTTCAGAAATTGGCATTTATGTGTATATGGACGGTTCTCTTATATATGGAGAGAAGCAACCTTTGGTGCATGGTGCTATTGAAGTTCCCTTACCTTTGGGTGAAAACCTACAGACTTTTGTTGTGGCGAATGCGGATGAGGTGGCTGATGCCGATCAGCTTTCCACGGCTGTTATCCGTCAGAACGATAATATGCAAAAGCCGGTTTACATTTCTGAAATAATAGGTTTTACTTCTGATAATTCCGTAAAGTCACTTGATGTGGAGCTGAAGCGGTTAGTGGGGCAGGCTGTGTTTGCTCCGGTGGAGTCGCAGGAGGAAATGGATGGCATTACTCAATTTGATGCATTGGACATAACTTTCACCAATGTAGGAGTAGCTTATAGTGTGAAAGAAGAAAAGGCTGTTCTTGAGGATGTCACTGTACGCACAAACCGAGAGTCAGGTTTTGGTGCATATGTTTATTCTTTCCCTACGGAGAACAACGGTTCACGCACTTCTGTTGATGTCGCTTATCTGAAAGAGGGAGTAATAGTGAACCGTACGAATGGCTCTCTTGATACGGGTATCATCTTTAAATCTTCCAAACGTTCGGTTGTTCATATGGAAATACTGAATGAAGACTGGGTGGAAACCGAGTGGGAGAGTATGATAGAAGAAATTGATTTTTAAAAAACAGCAAAATCTGATATGAGAAAAAGTATATTATCAGCTGTGGCAGGAGCGACGTTCTTGCTCGGCATTGCCGCTTGCTCCGAGGAGAATAAATATGATTCTTCGGTGGTGACGGACATTCAATTGTATCTGGACGATGAGGCTTATTCGCTGAATACCGGCTCGTCCAATAAGCCGTTGTTTATTTATGCCTCCGACGGCAGGTATGTGGCTAACTATTCTACGTTATATCGTTTTCAGCTTCCTAACGGTACATATCGTGTTGTTGCTACTACCGAAGCGGATTCTCTTCCTCATCCGGGCAATTTGAACGACATCGTGCTTAATCAAGACCCGAAAGCAGAGAAAGTATATGCTTTATCCGCACCTGTGGAATACACTTCTCCGTTTAATAATCCTTTGGAGGTTCGTATGTACAACCGTACCGGTACGCTCCGTTTGAGAGCTACAGACCGTAAAGCGGACAAACGGTATTCCACGATACGTGCTATTGTATCTACACCTATATCCGGGTATAAGATTTCGGATGCCACATTTGTGAAATCTCCTATCGAGGTGGTACGCAATACTGCGACTTCTACAGGGGGTGTGAACTATACCGATGATTTGGTGCTGTTTGAAACAGAGACCAGTCAAGAAGCCGTAACTGTACATATTGAGTATCTCGATGAGAAACAACAGGTAATTCAGACCAAGGACATAGATGGTACCTTCTCCATTCTGCCTAAACAGCTTACTACGGTTTCATTCGAACTTAATAATCCGGATGAACCTACAATTCAGGATTATACGGTAACGATTACTCCCGAAGAATGGGAAGAAGAGGATATTACTCCAGATGCTCCTATTCGTGTGCCGGATGGGTATACATTTGTCAGCCCCGGAGAGAATATTAATAATGTTTATAACAAATTGAAGAGTGATGAGACGGTAGCAGACATTAAACTGTTCCTGAAAGCCGGAACTGCTTATCAGTTTACATCCAAGACATTGGATAATATTCCGAAAGGACTTTCGATTGTTGGACAAGAGCCTAAAGCCGGTGAAGGACTTGCCGTGTTGGAATTGAAATCGAGTTTGAGTATGGCAAGTGAGAATCTGATTGAGGAACTCCATTTTGAGAATTTGGTTATTAAAGTAGATGCACAAGATTTCTTCAAACTGAAAAATCAAAAATTCCATGTAGGTACTATTTCATGGAAGAATTGTGAAATTAATGATTTGCAACGTACTATGTGGTATCAGGAGGTAGATGCCGCTCAAAAGCAAATTGTGGATAGGGTTTGCATTGAGAATTGCCGTATTTTGGGTTTGAATTCGGGTAAGAGTGGTTTGTTCGGCCTTTCTACCAAACAGGATGCCCCGATACATGCCTTTGAATTTAGAAACTCGACTTTCCACGCCAATGATATGACTAAAGCGTTGATTACAGGAGTTAGCTCAATGAAAGGTAATCTGGATATAGTGGTAGAGAACTGTACGTTTGTTGCCATGAAAGCAGGTATGACTTTCTTTGACTTGAATGCCAAGAATATTACCGACGGAAGTGTCACAATAAAAAACAACCTTTTCAGTGGTGAGGTTGATGCTGATAATGGTACTTGGTTCAGCCTTCATAAAAATATCACTGCCCGTACATTCGAGAACAATTATATCACCAATGGTTTTGCATTGAAAAACTGGGGTGTGGAAGAGGATGAGAAGCCGGCAGAAACCGTTCTTCCCATGAACGAACTGTTCGAAGATGTGTCTAACAGGAATTTCACCATTAAGGATAAATCCTCTGAAGTTTATACACAAGGCATCGGTGACCCGTATTGGAGAAAATAAAACCGGAATACTAACGAAAAACAAATAAAAACTATGAGAACTTTCTTATTCATATTATTGGCAGGCTTGTTAGGAGCATGTAGCGACGATGGCGAACTGAATGGTGCCGTGGAAGCCGATAATCTGGAACTGTCGAAGAATGAACTGAAACTTTCCAATGTAGCCGGTTCTTCTACTGTAGATATAACGGCTACTGCCGACTGGGTGGCTGCTGTGGTAGAACCGGTTGGCGATGCGGAGAATACGTGGCTTACCTTGTCGAAAGATAGTGGTACGGGAAATGATGAACTTCGTCTGTTTGTTACGGAAAATACAGATGGAGCCAAACGTACTGGTAAGGTTAAAATAACCATGGCGGGTGCCGGTGCTGCTTTGGAACAGGAGATTTCCGTAGAGCAACTGGGTTCCGACCCTGACATTCTGTTTGAATTTACTTCCGAACCTATCTCTTTCCGGGGAGCGGAAGTGGAACTTAAAGTCGTTTCCAACATAGAGTGGGAAATGAATATCGATGAGCAGTGCGATTGGATTGAAGTAGTGGAGGAAACTCCGGCAACCCGTAATTTCACTACCGATAATCTGAAGCTCAAAGTGGCTCTTAATACGGGTGTTGCCCGTTCTACGGAACTTGTTTTCAAAACAGTAGGCGAATACAAACTGCAACGTGTACTGAAAGTAATGCAAGAAGCAGTGAACGGTATGGCAACCATTGAACAGGATGAGTACGCCATTCCGTATAAATGCCGTAAACTGGTAATTCCTTTCACTCAGGAAGGGGATGAATTGGTAGAGGATTTCGATGCCATTCCTTCTGAGTCTTGGATTACCCACAATAAGCGGGAGTCAACAGGAAATGAGATTGTATTGACAATTGCAGATAATGAGGGTGTTTTACCCCGTACATGTACAGTGCGTATCTTGGATAAGAGCGTGACGATTTTCCAATACGGAAAGCCCGATACCGGCATCGGTGATGACAAGAGTGTCGGAGTGTTGGCTTTCCCCGGTGCGGAAGGTGGTGGTCGCTTTACTACGGGCGGACGTGGCGGTACACTCTATAAGGTTACCAATTTGGAAGATTACGGTAGTGGAGAAACACCGATAAAAGGTAGTCTGCGGTATGGTATCGAGCAAGTGGAAGGTCCTCGTACTATCGTTTTCGATGTTGACGGTATTATTGAATTGAAACAGGGTATTTATCTGGTAAATCATCCGGATTTGAGCATCATCGGACAGACTGCTCCGGGAGAGGGTATTACATTGAAGAATTATAATTTTTCTTTCAACCTTTCCAAAAAGCCGGAAGAAGGTGCAGGAAGTAAAATCAATGCTATTGTCCGTTTCTTGCGAATCCGTCCGGGAGATACTCATTCCGATTATGCCGAGGATGCTATTGGCGGACGCTATTTTACAGATGGAATCATCGACCATGTTACTGCCGGTTGGAGTGTGGATGAAACGTTGACTTTCTATGGAGTGAGAAACTTTACGGCGCAATGGTGCATTGCCAGTGAGAGTCTGAACTTGTCTAACCATGCCAAAGGTGCCCATGGTTACGGTGCTATGTTTAGCGGTGATAATGCTTCTTTCCACCATATTCTGTTGGCACATCATGGTAGCCGTTGTCCGCGTATCTCCGATCTTTCGGAACCGGGAACTCAGGCTGACTATGACTATTGCGGATATTTTGATGTACGCAATAATGTTTATTACAATTGGAGTGAAAGCGGTTTCGGAAGCTATGGTGGCAAGTATGCCAAATTCAATCTGACAAATTGCTATTATAAACCGGGACCGGCTACCGGTACGGGATATAAGTCATATCGTATTCTTTCTTCCGATCCCACTGCCAGAGCTTATATCGATGGTAATTATGTAGAAGGTAATTCGAAGGTCAGTGCCGATAACTGGACGGACGGTGTTTGGGCGCAGTTTGATAAGAGCTTGATTGAGCAAGGTGTGTCTGAAGAAGAGAAACAAGCTATGAAGATGGCGGATTATCAACCGTTCGGTAAGGTGACCAGTCATACACCGCAAATTGCTTATGAAAGAGTATTGGATTATGCCGGTGCTTCTTTGCGTCGTGATGAGATAGACCAACGAGTAGTAGGAGAAGTCAGGGCAGGAAGTGCTCCTTATAAAGGTTCGAAGATGCAATATTGGGATGACAAAGGAAATTTGGTTACTCTGAAAGACTCTGATAAAAAACCGGGTATTATTGATACTCCGAGTGATGCAGCCGGAGGCTATAAAGAAGTGAAGAAAGGTTACCTCTGGCCGGATAGTGATAATGACGGTATACCCGATATTTGGGAACAGGCATACGGCATGAATCCGGAAGACCCTACAGATGCCAATCAAATCAGTACCAATGTAGATCCTAATGGCCGTTACTCCAATTTGGAAGTATATTTCCATAATCTGGTGCAGCATATCGTTTATTATCAGAATGAAGGTGGTCTGTCTATGGAGAGAAAATAGTGAACAACACATACATATACTATATATTTTAGAAAAATGAATAAGTTAATCATAAGCATATTTACTTTGTTGATGGTAGCGGTCGGTGCAATGGCACAGACTGCCACCGTAACAGGTACGGTGACCGACGACTATGGTCCTGTAATCGGCGCCACTGTGATTGTACAAGGTACGACATTGGGTTGTACTACGGATTTGGATGGCAAATTCACATTGACAAACGTTCCTGATGTGAACAAGGCTGTTTTGAAAATCAGTTTTGTTGGTATGGAAGAAGTGAAAGAACCGTTGAAGGGGCGTACTTCGGGTATTAATATACACATGACTGAGTCTGCCAGTATGCTGGAAGATGTAGTCGTTATTGGTTACGGTACTCAGAAAAGAGGTAATCTTACCGGTTCTATCTCCAGTGTGTCGGGAAAGATTCTGGAAAAAGTGCAGACAACTTCTGCAGCCGAAGCTATTGTCGGTAAACTGCCGGGCGTACAGGTGACGACGGTCGATGGTTCGCCCGATGCGGAAGTTAAGATTCTGGTACGTGGTGGCGGCTCTATCACACAGGACAACAGTCCGCTGATTATTCTCGACGGTTTTGAAGTAAACAGCCTGAATGATGTTCCGCCTACGGATATCGAATCTATTGAGGTATTGAAGGATGCCGCTTCTACAGCTATTTATGGTGCTCGTGGAGCCAACGGCGTTATTTTGGTGACAACCAAGAATCCGACGGAGGGTCGTGTTTCTGTCAGCTTGAATACCTATGTACAAACCAAGACGCTTTCCAATAAACTGGATGTGATGGACCCGTATGAATTTGTATTGATGCAGTATGAGAATGCCCGTCAGAAGAGTTCCAATCCGACTGACTTTAACAATAAATACGGTCATGCCTACGAACATTATATCTATCAAGGCGACCCTGGTACCGACTGGCAGGATGAGGTGTTCGGTACTCATCCCGTGGCTTCTTATCTTGATCTCAGTGTGAATGGCGGTACGGAGAAAGCAAAATACAAACTGGCTTTTATTCATCAGGATCAACCCAGTGTAATGGTAGGCAATGGTTTGAAGCAGAACAACCTGAATGCCTCGTTCAACCTAAAGCCTTTCAAGTTTCTCACAATGGAATATCGTACCCGCTTGTTGCATAAGGAAGTAGACGGTTCCGGAACAGAGGGAGTCAGTTTGTTGGATGCTTTGCGCCAGGCACCTACCGAAGGATTGGATGAATACATGACTCTACCTGAGGACGATACTTATTTCGATCCGGACCAGCTGGAAGAAGTCGTACGTTTCAATCCCAAAGAAGAGTCAGAAAAGAACTATAAGAAACGTATTAATAAGTCGCTCAATACCATGGGAGCGCTGACATGGGAAATAAAGAAAGGACTGACTTTGCGCAATGAGTTCGGTTTTGAAAATAATACCGAAGAACAACGCAAATTCTGGGGTATGGGCACCAAGAATGCCAAGAATAACAATAACCAGCCTATGGCGGAATGGATGATGAAGCAAGGCACCAAGTGGCAGTTGACCAATGTATTGAACTACAACTTTACTTTGGATGATGATGCACACGATATCAGGCTGATGTTGGGACAGGAAATCAAACACCAGCAAACCAAGACCAAGACTTATTCCACCCGTTATTTCCCGGAGAATACTACGGCCGAGCAGGCGTTTGACAATCTGTCACTCGGTACTCCGTACGAAAATTCTTCAAAAGCGGATTCTCCCTCACGTATATCTTCTTTCTTCGGTCGTATCAATTATGGATATAAGGACAAATATCTGGCTACGTTTACGCTTCGTGCCGACGGCTCATCGAAATTCGCTTCCAATAATCGTTGGGGATTCTTTCCGGCAGGAGCTTTGGCATGGCGTCTTTCCAATGAAGACTTTATGCAGGACATTCCCTGGATTTCCAACCTGAAACTACGTTTGAGTTATGGTACTTCCGGTAACGACCGTATTGATGCCGACCTCTATCAGAAACTCTACGGAGTAAGCAGTAAGACGCCTGCCGGCTGGGGCGAAATAAGCCGCTACTATTATCAGTTCTATAATACCAAATATGTGTACAACCCCAATGTGAAATGGGAGACTACCATTACCCGTAATCTTGGTTTCGACTTCGGTTTCTTTAAGGAACGTCTCAGCGGTACGGTAGATATTTACTGGAATACGGTGAAAGATTTGCTTGTTCCTTCGGACATTCCCGGCTATACGGGGTATACCAAATTGATGACTAATGTGGGGCAGACTTCCAATCGGGGTATCGAACTTCAGTTGAATGCCTATATCGTTGAAACAAAAGATTTCTCTCTGAATGCGAATTTCAATATCGGTCATAATAAGAACAAAATAGACAAACTGGCAAGCGGTGAGAAAGAATGGATACTGACTTCCGGTTGGAATAAAGGTCTGATGAATGCTGATGATTACCGTGCTTACGTAGGTGGTACCAGTGGCCTGATTTACGGATACGTCAATGACGGTTTCTATACGGTGGATGATTTTGAATCGTTCGATGCTAAATCGCGTACTTGGAAATTGAAAGAGGGTGTGGTAGACTCCAGCCCGTTGTCGGATACTCCGCGTCCCGGTAATGCCAAGTTCAAGAAGCTGACTCCGGTAGACCCGAACAGCGCCAATCCTTATCAACTGACAGAAGCCGACCGTACCGTTATCGGAAATACGACTCCGAAGTTCTCGGGTGGCTTTGGCTTGAACGCTACCTATAAAGGTTTTGACCTCAGTATGTTCTTTAACTTCATGTACGATTTCGATGTATTCAATGCCAATAAGGTAATGCTTACCACGTGGGCGGATAACCATGAAAATAACTTCGGCATGGAAGTAGCTTCCGACAGACGTTGGCGCAATTTCGACGATATGGGTAATGAAATCCGCTATAGCCCGGAAATTCTTGCCGAATTCAATAAGAACGCTACTATGTGGAATCCTACATCCATAGGTAAGCCTATCTGTATGTCTTATGCAGTGGAAGACGGTTCGTTCCTGCGTCTGAACTCGGCTACTTTGGGTTATACGCTTCCGCAGGAGTGGACTAAGAAGGCCGGTCTGAGCAAAGTGCGTTTTTATGTGGCGGGAAGTAACCTGTTTACTATTACCGGATATACCGGATATGACCCTGAAGTGGATATTGCTACGGGATTAACGCCGAATATAGACAATAACCGTTATCCGCGTAGCCGTACCTATACTTTTGGCGCACAGTTGACCTTTTAGTTGAATCTTTAAAAAAAGAACTATGAATAAGAAACTTTTATATGTGTTCGTTGCAGGTTCTCTGCTTTCTTTGTCTTCCTGCAATGACTTCTTGGATGTGACACCGGCTTCGGGATTTACCCCCGATTACGTATTCTCTTCCGAGACGGAAATGAAATCATTGATGACTCGTATTTATTCTTCCATGACGGAAGACGGTCTTTACGGCAGTAATCTGGCCAGCGGATTTAATACGAATACCGATGTGGAAATGTCTTCCTTCAAGAACAGTACGGTCAATTCCGCAGGGTCGGATATAGGTTGCTTTGATGCACGTCCCACCTGGGGAACACTGAACAGTACTTGGAATAATCTGTATTTTGTCATAAACTATGCCAATGACTTTTTGCAATCCGTTCAAGAGTCTCCTCTTTGGTCGGAAGAGATAGGCAAAGAAGGTCCTACCGAAACACAACAGATGTATGGCGAGGTAAAGACACTTCGTGCCATGTTCTATCTCGACTTGATTCGTACATGGGGCGATGTGGTGTTTGTTACCGAACCTACAGAGTCTACGGATGATTTCTTCAGTCGCGGCACTACCAACCGTGACAAGATACTCGAATTCCTTATCGATGATCTTATTGCAGCAGAACCGATGATGAAGTATGCTGCCGACTTGGATTACGGTGTAGAACGCGCTTCACGCGAATTCTGTCAGGCACTTATCGGACAGCTTGCCTTGTACCGTGGCGGTTGGGCATTACGTGCCGATAAAGATAATCCTACGAATGTAGGCTATATGGAGCGTGGAGATAATTTCGAGCACTATTATCAGATTGCCGTTACCTATTTGGGCAAGGTTATCAAAGAAGGCAAGCACGATTTGAAACAGAGTTTTGAAAACCTGTGGATGAACGAATGTAACTGGAAAACCGCCAATGATGATGATGTTATTTTTGCAGTTCCCATGCTGAAAAGTATAAGCAGCCGTTTTGCTTATAATATCGGTGTTACCATTGCCGAGGGTAACCATGAATACGGAAGTGCCCGTAATTACGTCACTTTCTGCGGCACTTATATCTTTTCGTTCGATAAGGACGATTTGCGTCGCGATATGACTTGTGCGCCTTATAAATACGATAAGGATTTGAATCAGGAATATGATATGGGTATTGCCGGTATGGGGGCAGCCAAATGGTCTAAACTCTATATGCAGTCTCCGTTGGGCACAAGCAGCGGAACCAACACTGGTGTCAACAATGTGCGTATGCGCTTTGCCGACGTATTGTTGATGTATGCCGAAGCCGTGAATGAACTTTACGGTCCCCGTGAGGATGCGCAGGAAGCTTTGAAGCGTGTGCGTCGCCGTGCTTTTGCCTCTTCTCTCCATGCAGAGAAAGTGGATACTTATGTGGCATCGCTTACCAATGAACAGGATTTCTTTCAGGCCATTATGAATGAACGTAAGTGGGAATTTGGCGGTGAAGGTATCCGTAAGTACGACCTTGCCCGGTGGAATAAATACGGTGAAGTTATTTATAACCTTTACAATGAAATGATTAATTGGGGACTGGTAGCCAACGGTACGGCTGTGCCGGGAATAGAGAAAGTACCCGAACGCATCTACTATAAGAGCGTACCCGACCCGGAACATGCCGGTCGTACGGTTCTTGACATTGTGGGAATCGATGAATACGGTCCCGAGGTGGGACGTCCTGCCGGTTATGAGATGAAGGAATATGCCATTACATGGCGTACGCTCAATCAGGAGACCCAGCAGTATGAGCCGGCAAGCGAAATTTACTGGAGTTTCCGTGGATTCATTAATAAAAACAATGAGCAGATGGTGAAACCTACCGATCCTTTGCGTTATCTCTGTCCTTATCCGTCCAAAGTGATTACCGACCATAGAGGACTGATTCAAAACTATTACGGATATTAATTACAGCTAAAAGATGAAACTTATGATAAAGTTATTTCATAAACTGATGACGGCCGCATTGCCCGTATTGCTGTGTGGAACACTGCTTACCGGCTGTACGGATGATAAATATAATAAGATAAACGACCTGTTCCAGCCTCGTTTCGTATTGGAGGAGCCGGAAGTGAAAGGCAATTCTATCAGCCTTGTGTGGTATAAGGTTAATGATGCTGTTTCCTATACGGTGGAGTATTACCTCGACCAGTACCACAGCAACTTGTTCATGGCTCAGGAAACAACAGTACCGCAATTGTTTGTCGATGACATTCCTTACGGAACTACGTATTACATTCGTGTACGTAGCAATGCGGCTGATGAGGCCAACAATTCGCAGTGGAGTTACACCACGGCTTCTACCGAGAAACGGCCGGAATTTACCCGTCTGCTCGAAGATGTTTCAAAGACAGAGATTACAGAAACAACTGCTATTATCCGTTGGAAGAAAGATTATAAGAAAGATCCCGTGGACAGTATCAGCGTAATGCCTATGATGGACGCTACATTGCCGGGAGTAAGCCGTTATCTCACCATTGATGAAATGTTGCAGGGGTATGCGGAAATTGAAGGGCTGACGAAGAATACGCTTTATACAGTTAATGTATACGATACTAATAAACCTCGCAAGTACGACAAACCTTACAATTCCGTAACGCTCCGTACTGCCGGACCGTCTGCATCGTCCATTCCTGTAGGACCGGAAGACGATCTTTCTGCCATGTTGCTGGAGAATGACCTTAATCCGGAGATTCCGGAAGGAACGGAATATTACCTGCCTGCCGGTTCTTCCTACCGTATTACTCCGTTCGAACTTGCCAAAGGTTTCCGTCTGGTAGGTAGCAGTGAGGGTGTCAAGCCGAAAGTGATTTTGGACGATTGGTGGAGGATTGCCGAAGGCTCGTATATTACGGCATTGGAATTTGAGAATATCGAGTTTTCACATACATCCAACAATAAGTATTTCATGAATGCCGACAAGTCATTCACCATTGAAAGTGTCAGCTTCGTCAACTGCGATTTCATCGGGCTTACCCGTGGCTTCTGGCGTCATCAACAGGCAACCAGCAAGCATATCATGAGCTTTGCGGTGGAAGGATGCCGTTTCGATAAGTGCGGTTGGCAGACAGGTGGTTACGGTTTGATGGATTTGCGCTCGTTCAATGACCCGACAGCATACGACCAAGTGGATAAAGTTGTCTTCCGCAATTGTACGTTCAGCCGTGACAATGACGGTACGACAGGATTCGGTTGGGGCAATCTTTTCAATGCACCTTACATTGATAAGCCCATACAGTTGGAATTCAAGAATATCACCGTTTATAACTACTGTCTCAATAAGCGTTTGATAAATATCGGTTCTGCCGTAGGCTCCGAACTGACTATCGAGGGCATGGTGCTTGCGTCGCCTTCAGGAGACCTTTATGTGGCGGGTGCCAATACCACTACTCATTTTGCCAACAACTATACGACGAAAGATTATGCTTTGGGTGGTGCCAAGATGAATGCTACAGACTTGGATATTACGGCAGCCGAACTGTTTGCCGATCCCGACAATGGCGACCTTACCATCAAAGACAGTTCTTCGCCGATAGTTACCAATCGTGCGGGTGATACACGCTGGTTGCCTTGATAAAAGAACGATAATAAAACTGACGAAATTATAAACTTAAAAATTTAATAATATGAAACTTAAACATTTATTCTATGCAGCAGCCGTCTCTACATTGGCGGCTGCTTGCAGCGAAGCAGACGAGTTGAGCTCCGGTATCCGCTCAGAGAAGACATTGGATGCCATCCATTCGGGCACGGACCGTTTTGCCACACGTGTCAATCTGAACAGCGAGTGGGAGAGTGGTGATGCTATCGGAGTATATATGCTCGATGCAGGAACAGGAAACATCCGTAACTCTGCAATGAATATACAGTATAATGCCGATGTGGCAGAAACATCTACAGAAACCAACTTTGTAGCTGCCGCAGATGGAATAGGTATTTATGACCAACCGTGCGATTTCGTGGCATATTATCCCTATTCTTCCGGTGAGGAAGGGAAAGTGGATGCCGGTGCAGGTGTATACAAGATAGACTTGGCAGACCAGTCTGCCGGTATTGCCGGTCATGACTTGATGTGGGCAAAGGTTGAGAACAAGACTTCGGATGAATTGCTAAGTAGCGGGCTGTCTATGACTTTTCATCATCAGTTGGCATTATTGTATGTAAATATAGGTAATGAAGATGTGAAAGTCGAAAATGTGAAAGTAAATGGACTCAATACAACTGCTCATTTTGACCTGCTCAAAGGAGAACTGTCTGTAGATGATGCACCGAAAGCAGTCACTTTACATAAATTGTCTGATAAATCGTTTGTAGGTGTGATGCTTCCTGTTGCTAATATAGCAAAGGTTATGTCTGTAACCATTGAAGCAGGTGGAAAGATTTTTCAATATATGGTACCGGCAACCAGTAAGATTTCTAAGTTTGAAGCCGGTTATGAATACATATTTAACATAAATCTGAAAAACTCATCCGGCGATTTGATTTCGGGCGGGAATGGAAGTAATGAAGGTTGGAAACCTGGTGAGAATGAAGGTGGCGATGCTACAGAGACCAATCCGGAAATACCAAGTGGATATGAAACCATTCCGGTTAATGGTGATACAGAACTGACTACTGTGTTGGACGGTGCTTCTGGTAAGATTGCTTTGTTGTTTGCATCAGGTAATTCTTACAATTTTAGCACTAATCTGGTGATACCGTCTGCGGTTACGGAATTGATGTTGTTGGGTGACGGGAAACAGCAAGTGGTATTGTCCATGAAGAGCATTATAAATACCGGTCTTCAGAAACTTTCTTTGAATAATTTAAAGATTACAGGCGAATCAAATGCAACTTTGTTGAGTAATGCGGCAGAAGATAACCTTGATAACCAATTTGCATCGGGTGCAGTGGTAGAGATTAAAAAATGTGAGCTTACAGGAATGAAATATGTATGTAATTGGGATGGTAATAAGGATCGTGATGTTGAAAGAAATGCCTTGTCTTCTTTTGTGGTAAACGATTGTTATATGCACGATATCGTTTCTGTCTTTGAAGAATATCGTTCGGAGACGATGATGTTTACAAATTCTACTTTCTATAAGATGTCGGGACAGGCTATTCATCCGCATACTTATGGTACTGCTCCCAATCCTACAATAACCGTACAATATTGTACATTGGTTGGTTTGGATAAAACTCCGATTCAAGGAACCAATCAAGGTTGTAATATAACGTATGAAAACAACGTTTCTGCTATGATAGATCCGGAACATTCCAATTTGTCCTATAACACAAGTAGTTCGAATGGCGATGGCAATTATGCGGCGAAGAATGACGGCGATGGAAAAGTGGCAACTGGTGGTTTCAAGCACGTTAATTTTAATACCGATTATACAGTATCTGACTTGTTCGTGAATGCAGCCAACGGCGACCTTACGCTCAAAATTGATGTTCAAGCAGGTGATCCCCGCTGGTATAAATCAGTAGAATAATCCGTGTTTACGTATAACAATTATTTAGACTATAACTTTATGAAATTATTTCATACCCTATTATATCCCCTTTTGGGACTATTGTTCCTCTCCTGCTCGGACAACGAGCAGGAGACGGGTGATAATCCTGCGCCTACTACCGGTACGATTACGTTCGGTGTAGACCTGACAGGCTTTACCACCCGTGTCACACAAGACGGCACGTCTTGGACGAATGGGGACAAGATTGGAACATTCGCCTTGGATGCCGATACGTCCGAGCCGGTATTGGACAATGTGAATGTACCTTATGTATGTGCTGAGGACGGTCAGTCGGTAGCATTCACTTCGGAAACACCGCTTGCTGTGCAGGACGATGGCAAGCCGGTGAAGTTTGTCGCTTACTATCCGTATAATGTCGATATGCAGGATTTTAACTATCCGGTGTCGATAGCCGACCAAAGCAATGGAAGTACCGCTTGCGACTTGCTGTACGGTACTGCATCCGAACCGTATGTGTATGATAAAGAAAGCGATACGAACATTGCGTTGAAATTTACACACCGTCTCTCAAAGGTGGTTTTGAAGTTCATGGATATGGAAAAGAACCCCTTGACGGTAAGTGATGTGAAGATACTGGGTATGCCGGTTTCCGCTGCATTCAATGTGCAGACGGGGGCGTTGACAACAGATGATAATTCCGTAGCCGATATAACTCCTTACGTGAATTCTGCTAACAATTATCGTGAAGCCATCATTCTGCCCGTTGCTTTAAGCGATGCTTACAAGGTTTCGTTTGTTTTGGACGGCAGAACACGCGAATGGGTGTTTGCCGACCTTGATATCAGTCTGCCCAAATTCAATGCCGGTTCGCAATATACGTTCGGAATTTATATCGATCCTACGGAAGATATTATCATAGGCCGTCTGGAAGATGTGGATGCAGGAAACAGCTCCGCTCCGTGGGAAGACGGCAGCAATGAAAACGGTACGGCGGATGGGAATCACCCTGCCGAGTACCATCTCTTTCCAGCCGATAAAGCAACTGATGCTTTTGCCGATACGGAATTGAAAATCTCTTTCGACGGCGTAGCGCCTGAGCTGGGTACAAGCGGATACATCCGCATTTATCGGATGAGCGACCATAAGATGGTGGATGAGATTAATATGGGAGAACGACGTGTGTCCATTGAAGATGGAAAAACTCTTCTGAATACTTGGATGGATATCATAGGCGTGACACCTAAGGGTTCTTCTGTCAGTCGTCGCGTGGTGAACTATTATCCGGTACGGGTGGAAGAAAATGATTTTATCATCAAGCCCCATCAGCAACGTTTGGATTTTGATACGGAGTACTATGTGGTTATTGACCGCGAAGCTATCGGTCAGGAAGATTTTCCAGGCATTTACGGTCGTGCGTGGACTTTCAAGACAAAGCCTGCTCCTCAGATTGACGGTCCGGAATATAATGTACGGATAAGCCATACCGATGCGGCAGCCCATTTCTATACATTGCAGGGAGCTATCGATTTTTGTGCTGTTAATGTAGATCTAAATGCACAGAAAGTATTCCGGTTGGATGATGGTATTTATCAGGAAATGATTTATTTGCGCGACCAAAGTAATATTACTATTAAAGGGAATCCGGGAGATAATACAGCGGTTAACGTTCAGTATGATAACTCGAATGATATAAACGGCGGTATCGGCGGTGGTACGAATATCGATCAGTTTGCTCCGGTGGGAACAATTGTACCTTCTTCTGGTGGTCGTTCGGTTGTAATACTTCAAGGTAATTCCGAGCATATTCGTTTTGAGAATCTTACAATAGAGAATGCTTATGGATGGACGTTGGGCAAAAACGGACAAGCCGAAGCGTTGTTTATTGATAATAAGTCGGCCGCTCTTGTCAATTGCCGTATTCTGAGTTTTCAAGATACTTTGCTTCCGGGCGGTGGATATAATTGGTTCTACAAATGCTATATCGCAGGTGCTACGGACTTTATCTGGGGTTCGGGAGAAGTTGTGTTGTTCGAAGACTGCGAACTTCATGCACCTACCGGCACTCGTGCCGTGATGCAGGCTCGTGTCAAAGAAGGTTATTTGGGTTATGTGTTCGACCGTTGCCGTTTTACGGTAGGCGAGGGAGTTACTAAGTCCACATTGATTTATCAGTATGCACCTGACAACCTGACTTTCCTGAACTGTACATTTGCCGATGTGTACGGTCCGAACTTTGTAGGGGAAAATAAACCGTTGGAGCCTGCCGTACCGTCGGTTACCGCCGGTTGCAAGATGTACAACGGTAAGACAGAATCCGGAGACGATTTCTACAATCTTATTCCTGAAGCTGTGAGAACTACGGTACTTAATCTTAGTGAGGCACAGTTTAATGAAAACTTTGGTAGCCGGGAAAAGATTATGAGTTGGAAAGGCAATGATCCCTCTTGGTTTAAGGAGTAAACAAACACAAATATAAATACTTAAAAGTTTTATAACTGATGAACAGATTAATGAAAATGGCGGGCTTCATGCCCGTCATTTTAGGAACACTTTGCGCTTGTCAAAGCGCTTCGACGGAGCGTTATGACATCGCAAACAAGGAAGACCTTTATAAGAATCTTCCCTTTGAGATGCCTGTCGTACAGCATCCCTCTTTCCCAGACTATCAGGTGGATATCCGTGATTTCGGTGCAAAGGCGGACGGTGAGACACTGAACACCGAAGCCATAAACAATGCCATCAGGGCGGTGAGCGAGAAGGGTGGTGGTAAAGTAATCATTCCCGAGGGATTGTGGCTTACGGGGCCTATCGTATTGCAGAGCAATGTCAATCTGCATGCCGAACGAAACGCGCTTGTACTCTTCAGCGATGATGCCGCTTTGTATCCGTTGGTACATACCTCTTTCGAGGGGTTGGACATGCTCCGTTGCCAGTCGCCTATCTCTGCGATGAAAGCAGAGAATATAGCCATTACGGGGTACGGGGTCTTCGATGGTTCGGGCGATAGCTGGCGACCTGTGAAACGTAATAAAATGACGGACGGACAGTGGAAGGCACTGCTCAGGTCGGGTGGTGTGGTAGACGATGCCGGCAAAGTGTGGTATCCCGATGCCGGTGCTTTGAAAGCTTCCGTACTTACCGGCAGCAAAGAGAAAAGAACAGTTTCTGCCGATGAATGGGAAGGAATGAAACGCTGGTTGCGTCCTGTGCTGCTGAGCTTCGTAAAGAGTAAACGCATATTGCTGGAAGGCGTAACGTTCCGCAATTCGCCCAGTTGGTGCCTGCATCCGCTCTCTTGCGAAGACCTGACATTGGATGGCGTCAAGGTGTTCAATCCCTGGTATTCGCAGAATGGAGATGCCCTCGATGTGGAATCGTGTAAGAATGTGGTGGTAACCAATTGTCTGTTCGATGCGGGTGATGACGCCATTTGTATAAAGTCGGGTAAAGATGCCGACGGCCGTCGACGCGGAGAACCTTGCGAGAATGTGATAGTGAAGGACAACACCGTATTGCACGGACACGGCGGTTTTGTTGTGGGCAGTGAAATGTCCGGCGGCGTCAGGAATGTGTATGTGGCAGACTGTACATTCATCGGTACCGATGTCGGGTTGCGTTTCAAGAGTACGCGCGGCCGTGGTGGTGTGGTGGAAAATATCTACGTGGACAATATCAATATGATAAACATTCCGGGTGATGCATTGATTGCCGACCTCTATTATGCTGTGAAAGAAGCGCCCGGCGCTCCTGTACCTGCTGTGACCGAAGAGACTCCGGCTTTCAGGAATATCCACATCTCCAATGTATCCTGCAAAGGTGCCGGCCGTGCCATGTTCCTGAACGGGCTGCCCGAAATGCCTATCGAGAACTTTTCTGTTAAGAATATGAAAGTAACCGATGCGCAGAAAGGAGCTTCCATAAACAAGGTTGCCGGAATTACTCTGGAAAATATCGAAATAGAAACGGCTGATGATGCGTATCTGCAAGTGGAGAATGCTACGGATATAGTCATCGACGGTAAGGCATACGATAAAATCTCGGAAAGGAGATTGCTCACACAGAATTGAATTTCGACATAACTTCGTGTTGGTAAGGCACGGATTGTATGGAACTGGTAAACCGGAAGCGGCTACTTCATACAATCCGTGCCTATTGTATTTTCAGGAGGTGCTCTATTCGCTTTTTTCCCCCTTCTATATACAGTTTGGTATTTATCTATAACTCTTTACGGTTATCATACTTATGGAAAGGTCCGTTTCCCACGGGAGAAACAACCGTTTCCCCTAAAGGAAACAAGAATTTCCCTTAAGGGGAACTGGAGTTTCCTTTAAGGGGAACGAGCGTTTCGCTAGTGGAAACGTCCGTTTCGCCTCATGGGAACGGAAGTAACCGCCGGTGTGACGGACCGGCAGGACGTTGTGCCAAAGAATACGGCCGGTATCCTTGTCGGATAAAAGCAAAGCGACGAAAAATCTCTTCCTTGCAGATACCGGGAAGAGATTCTTCATCGCTTTACTTCTCTGAATGCTACAGAGTGGGAGTTCTATCGGTTTCTTATAACAGTTTTAGTGTTTTCTTTTGCAGGTCTTTCTCTTGAGAGCTTCCGCCTACCAATACATCAAAGGTATTTTGCATGGTACGCATCGTGTTGGTGGTGTTGTCCCACCATTCCAGTTGTTTGGGAGTCAGTTCGAGTTCCACTTTCACGGTCTTTCCTGCCGGGATGCGTACGCGTTTGAAGGCGCGCAGCGTCTTGATAGGACCGTCTGTCTCTCCGTTCTTCTTGAGATATACCTGTACTACTTCCTCGCCGTCGCGGCTGCCGGTATTGGTGACGGGTACGGTGATTTTTGCCGTTTCGCCTACCTTGACAGATGAATCCAGTTTCATTTTACCGTATTTGAATGTGGTGTAACTCAAACCGTATCCGAACGGGAAAAGCGGTTCGCCTTTGAAGAAGCGGTAGGTATGTCCTGCCATGTTGTAGTCTTCGAAGTCGGGCAGTTGCGACAGGCTGCGGTAGAACGTAACCGGCAGGCGTCCGGCAGGGTTGTAGTCGCCGAACAGGACTTCGGCAACGGCCTTACCGCCCGACTGTCCCGGATACCATGCCTGCAGAATGGCTTGGCAGTGTTCCGTCTCGGCTTCCATGGCAATGGGCGAACCCGAACAGTTTACGAAGATAATCTTCTTGCCTGCATCGTGAAGCGCTTTAATCATTTCCCGTTGAACGGCAGGCAGTTCGATGTCCGTGCGGTCGCCTCTCTTGAAGCCGGGCAGGTCAACGCCCATCTCTTCTCCTTCCAGTTGAGGGGATATGCCGCCTGCAAAAATCACGATATCGGCATCTTTCACTTTGGCTACCGAACGTTGTATGTCGCACTCTTCCTTGAAGCCGATGTCGAAGTTGAGCTGGGCATCGCTGGCAAAGTATTGGAAGCGGATTTCAATGTCATACGATTTGCCGGCCTCTACACGCATGCCGTGTGCTTGCGGACGGCTGCCGTGTTTGTTGGTGAAGTTCTTCACCTCTTTGCCGTCGACGAGCAGCTTTACGGAACCGTAGCAGTAGAAGTCGAACACAACATCGCCGCTCTCCCGGGGAGTGAATACGCTTTGGTAAACGGCAGAGAAATCGGTGAGGTTTACGCCTGGTGCAAAAACAGTGGCTCCGGAGGTACAGAGATGGAACGGAGTGCTTAGCTGTGCCGTGGCTGCGGGTTCGCCCTTGAACTCCGTATTGTTCCAGTAACGGGCGCTGAAGCCGGGGCCGTTTTCGGATTTACACTGGCTGAATACGCTACGTATCAATTTCCTTTCCACCCACGAGCAGCCTTGCTCGTAAATCAGTTTGTCGTCTTTGCCCATGGCCGAGCGGATACCGTCCAGAATGGTGATGGTACGTTTGGGAGTACCGTTGTAGTTTCCCCACTGCATCACGGAGTCGTTGGCGTTGGGACCCATTACGGCGATGACTTTTCCGCCGCGTTCGAGGGGAAGGATGCCGTTTTTGTTTTGTAACAGTGTCATGGACTTGCGTGCCATGTCCAGCGACAGTGAATCGTGCTTGTCGGAGCCGACTACGGAATAGGGTGTCTGTGCCCAGTCCACCCGGCTGAGTTCGTCCATCTCGCCCAATTCGAAGCGTGCCTGTAACAGACGTTTTACGGAGCGGTCGATGTCTTTTTCATTGATGAGTCCTCTTTTTACTCCTTCTATCAGCGAACGGTAATTGGAACCGCATTCCAGGTCTGTTCCACTCAGTACGGCGGCAGAAGAGGCGGAAGCGGCATCGGGGTGGGTTTTGTGTCCTTTGGCGTTGTGGAAGTCGCTGATGGCGCTGCAATCGGATACGACAATACCGTCGTATCCCCACTCTTCGCGGAGAATATGCGTCAGCAGGCGGTTGCTGCCGCAGCAAGGTTCACCCTCGAAGCGGTTGTAGGCACACATCACTTCTTTTACCTTACCTTCTTTTACCAGTGCTTCAAAGGGCGGCAGGTAGGTTTCGTACAAATCGCGCGGGGTGATGTTCTCCGCATTGAAGCTGTGGCGGTTCCATTCGGGACCGGAGTGCACGGCGAAGTGCTTGGCGCAAGCGTGTACCTTATCGTATTTCCGGTTTTCGTCCAGGCATTGCAGGCCTTTTACAACATTTACGCCCATAACGCTTGCCAGATAAGGGTCTTCACCGTATGTTTCTATACCCCGTCCCCAGCGAGGGTCGCGGTAGATGTTCACCGTGGGTGTCCAGATGGTCAGCCCTTGATAACGTTTGTAGCTGCCCTCTTTCGAGTAGACGGCATTCTTGGCGCGTGCTTCATCGGATACGGCAACGAAAGCTGTATGTAAAGCTTCGGGAGAGAAAGAAGCCGCCATGCCGATGGGTTGCGGAAAAACGGTTGCCAAACCGCTGCGTGCTACTCCGTGCAATGCTTCGTTCCACCAGTTGTAGGGTTTGATGCCCAACCGTTCCACGGGCTTTGAGTTGTCCATCATCAAGGATACTTTTTCTTCCAGTGTGAGTTGTTTCACTAAATCTTCCGCACGCTCTGCCGGACTGTAGCTGTTGTCCTTATAGACGGACTGTGCAAGGCTGCTACCCGAAACAATGAGGCAGGCAAGCAGATAGGTTATTCTGTTTCTCATGATTATATGAATATAGTTGTTTTTTTCTGTATGCTTTGATAACGTTTTGATATCAACATTTATTTTCTTGTGATACGGAACCAGTCTACATCCGTCCAGCCGCCGTCGTTGGTGCGGATAGCGGGGCGGGTACAAAATGTTCCTACTTTGGCTCCTATCCATTTGCCTTCACGGGCTTGGAAGGTTTCGCCGAGCGGACGGAACTTCTTGCCGTCGAGACTGTAACTGAAGTTGCAGCGTACCAACAGGTCGTCCGTGCCTTTCATTTTACTGCCGTCGGCGCTGAACTTCACTCGCAGGTAGAGGGTAGAGTCTTTTACGGCAACGCTGTCATTTGTTTTTTCGGTGCCGCCTCTGTCTGCTTTCCGGCAGGCGATTTGCGAAAGTACGGTTCCCTGTTCCGTATTCTCCAGTATGAGTCCGGCATAATCCATGCCCATGACTACCAATCCGGTACGCTCGCCTTTGTACTTCGGGTTGGGGCGGAAGGTCAGTTTCATGGTTGCGGTGAAGTTGTCCGACGGGGTTTTCTGCAACAACAGGTTGGGCACATCCCACAAGCTCTTGTAATTATCCGGAACGGGATAGGAGTAAAGACGCACCATACTCCGGTCGCCGGCGTAATATGCCCATTTATCATTGATGTTGGCGTGCCACTGCCATTGCGGAGACAGGGTGTAGCCGTCGAACTCATCGCTTTCTTGCGGAGTACATACGGGGTATGTTTTACCTACATCGGGCTTGCGGTAGGTCAGTACGGGTTCGCCGCATCCGTCTCCGTCTTTATCTGTTCCGATTACAGGCCAGTCGTCAATCCACTTCATGGGTTGCAGATGTACTACACGTCCGTAGGCGCCTACATCCTGAAAGTGCATGAACCAGTCTTCACCGGTAGGCGTGTCCACCCAGCCACCCTGATGAGGCCCGTTGACGGGTGAGTTACCTTGTGCCAGTACGGTACGGTTTTCGTAAGGGCCATAGATGTTACGGGAGCGAAGCACCACCTGCCAGCCGGTAGCCACGCCGCCAGCTGGCAGGAAAACGTAGTAATAACCGTTGCGCTTGTACAGTTTCGGCCCTTCGCACGTGCCGTGATGTTCGTGTCCGTCGAAGATGATGCGGGAAGGACCGATGACTTGGGTAGCGTCGGCGCTTAACTCGCAGATGGCGATGACGCTTTTCAGCCCGGCGCGGCTGCCGGCGTATGCGTGTGCCAGGTAGACTTTGCCGTCCTCATCCCAAATGGGGCAGGTATCGATAATGCCCTTAATCTCTTTTACAAGTACGGGCTTGCTCCACGGACCTTCTGCCCGGGACGACTTTACCATGAATATGCCTTGGTCCGGGTCTCCCCAGAAAATATAGAATTCGCCGTTATGATGGCGGATACTGGGAGCCCACACACGGTTGCCGTGTTCCGGACGTTCGGGAGTGGTGACCGGAGGAAGGGCGGCGGGTACGGCGGCGCTGATAATAGACCAGTTCACCAAGTCTTTGGAATGGAGAATCTGTAGTCCGGGCAGACAGCCGAAACTGGACGACGTCAGGTAGAAATCATCACCCACGCGGCAGACATCAGGGTCTGAGTAGTCTGCATAGAGAACAGGGTTCTTGTAGGTGCCGTTTCCTTGGTCGGCTACCCATACTTCGGAAACATAGTTTGATTGTTGGGCCTGGGCACCGGCCGTCAGTACACCGGCAAGGCAGGCGATAATCCATTGTTTTTTCATCTTTGAATAATCGTTTTTTATGGTATTCCGTTTAACGATTGCAATAGTACGCGCTTTCCGGTTTTTAAACGGGTAATATCCGGTCGAAAGAGTGTGTTTTTTATTCGGAATGTTTTTTCATTTTCTCTCTTTATATTCCGAAGGTGTGACTCCCATAACCTTTTTAAAGCATTTGCTGAAGTACTTCGGATCGCTGAATCCGGTCATATAAGCAATTTGCGAGAAGTTATACTCTCCGCTGTCTATCAGTTGTACGGCGCGTTTGATGCGGATTTCGCGTATGAAATCCACGGGAGTAAGCCCGATAATCGATTTCAACTTCCGATAAAAGATAGTACGGCTCATCATCAGATGCTCGGCGAATGCGTCGATAGTCAGCTCCGAGTTGTCCATTTGCTGTTCCATAAACTCCATAACCTTTTGCATGAATTGTTCGTCAAAAGGAGTAATCTGAGGTTGTGAAGGGGTGAGGTTGCCGGAGATAATGGCGTTCTTGCTTTCAGTGAGTTGCGCCATGTACATTTCCTGCAACGATTTGCGTTGGCGGAGGAGCGTGACGATACGGGTTTTCAAGTAAGTGGCGCTGAAGGGCTTGGTTATATAGTCATCTATTCCCTGCTCCAGTCCTGCTATGCGATCGTCCAAAGATGCCTTTGCCGATAGTATGATGATGGGAATGTGGCAAATGGAATTGTTTTCTTTGATGTGCTTCACCATTTCCAATCCATCCATGACGGGCATCATGACATCGCTGATGATTAAGTCCGGAAGATTGTCTATGGCAGATTGCAGCCCTTCTTCTCCGTTGGAAGCTGTGATAACGGTGTAGTCTCCCGACAGGCTGTTCCTTAGAAAAGTCCGCAGTTCTTTGTTGTCCTCTACCACCAGAATGGAGTGGCAGTCGGTGGTATTATTGTCATAAGTCTCTTTTGCATCTGTTCCTTTTGTGTCTTCATCGGTGGCAGTCGGAGAGGATGACTGAGCATCGTTCAATATGAATTCCGCTTGCGTATCTTTCTCGAAAGCTTGCTTTTGCAGAGGCAGGGTTACGGTAAAACGACTGCCCATACCGGGCTGGCTGTCTACTTTGATGCTACCGTGGTGAATTTCTACCATCTCTTTTACCAGTGATAGTCCGATACCCGATGAGGGCTGGAGAATATTCTCCTTTACCAGTGTTTCAAAACGCTGGAAAAGGGTACGCAACTTTTCCGTTGCGATTCCGATTCCTTCGTCCGCCACTTCGATGTCTATCGTGTCTTTATGTGGCGTAACTTTGACTGTGATAGCTTTGCCGTTGGGAGTATATTTGAATGCGTTGGAAAGCAGGTTAAAGAATATCTTTTCGAATTTGTCCCGGTCTATCCAACCGAAAACAGATTCGGTCGCAGATTGCATTCGGTAATCAATCTCCTTTTCTTTGGCTATCAGCCGGAAACTGTCCATCACTTTCTGCAAGAGCGGAATAAGGTCTGTGTTTTCCACTAACAGCTTCATCTTTTGATTTTGTATTTTGCGGAAATCCAGTATCTGGTTCATTAGTCGGAGCATCCGTTCTGTGTTCCTGCGCACAAGGGTCAGGTGCTCGCGGGCAGTGGGAGACAGGGGCTCGTTCTCCAGGACTTCTGTAACCGGACTGCCTATCAGGGTCAACGGAGTACGCAGTTCGTGGGAAATATCGGTGAAGAAACGTAGCTTGACATTTGCGAGTTGCTGTTCCATGTCTACTTGGTGGCGCAGACGGTAAATATAGAACAGAACATATACAATGGTGGCGGTGAACAGGACAAACAGAATGAAATAGAGTAGCCATGCCCAATAGGTTTCCCAAAATGTCGGGAGTACATGGATGGATAGCGTACGTATGTTGTCGGTCCATACTCCGTCGCTGTTGGTCGATTTGATTTGTAATTGGTACTGTCCTGCCGGCAGATTGATATAGCTGGCGGAACGGTTGTTGTCGACTTCATTCCATTCGTCTTCCAGCCCTTGCAGGCGATAGGCGTAAAGTATATTGTCGGGGTTTACGTAATCGAGTGCGGCAAACTGGAAAGTAACGTTCCGCTGGGATGCTTTCAGTTCCAGTTCTTTCAGATTGTCGATTGGATGGTCTGCCGGATGCCCTTGTATTTTAAATCCGGTAAATACGATAGGGGGTACATAGGTGCTTTTTCGCATCTTATCGGGAGAAATTTCCAGAAAACCTTTGTCTGTACCCAATACGATTTGTTTGCGGGCGTTAATGACAGGGAGAGCTTCTGAGAAGTTGAACTGTTGCTGGTAGGTGGAGCCAAGCGTGTAGTTTTCAAAAGTCTCGTTGTCGGGATTAAATCTGGATAGGGCTATTTCGGAAACTATCCAAAGGTGATTGTGGGTGTCTTCCGTCATTGAGAGTGTCAGGTCGGAGGCCAATCCGTTGCTTTGGTCGTAGTTCTTGAAGCGTATTTGTTCGCTGAGCAATTGACCGGAGATAATTTTACTGATACCGCCGGTGAAACTTATAACGTATGTTGTCTTTCGTCTGTCTGTATAGATGTGCGTAATGTCGTTGGTGGCAAGACTGTTTTTATCGCCCGGCTGATGGCAGTTTCTGTAGAACTTTACTTCTTCGGGCAATTCAAACTTATTGGAGAAAGTGAGCAGTCCGTTCGTGGTACCTACCATAAGTACGCCGCCGGGAGCTTCGGTGATGTTACGCACTTTCATTCCATAATCCGTGGGATAGTTTTTCAGTTCATTGTTGCTATGGATGAATATGGGTGTTTGGTCATTTCGCCGGGTCAGCAGGTTTAGTCCGCCACCATAACAACCTATCCAGATGCGGTTGTGGCTATCCTGAAAAATGGAATATATGCTGTTGTCACTTATACTGTAAGGATTGTTCGGTTGGTGCTTGAAGCAAGTGACGGAATATCGATTTATTCCTTTGGGAGTCAGTTGGAATAATCCGGCGCCTTTCGTACCCAGCCAGATGTTCTTCTCTTTGTCTTCCATGATGGCGTATACGCCGTTGTAGAACAGTTGTTTCTCTTTGACAATATTTCCCTGTGGCGAAAGGTAGCCTTCCAAACTTCCGTCGGGGGCATATATCTGGATGTAACTTGCTTTGGATGCGCTCCATAAGCGATTGTTGCTGTCTCGCAGGAAGGCACGTGTTTCAGCTTCGTAATCGGTTTGGTTGAATTGGAAACTTTGAGGGAAAAAACTTATCCGGTCTATTCCGCGTGCAGTGGCAAGCCAACAGTTTCCTTGTGTGTCGAGAGTGTAAAAGCGTACCAACGGGCTGAATATGGATTTAGGATTGTCAGTGTCGGTAAGCAGCGGTTTGAGTCTTTTTTCTTTCCGGTCGTAATAAGAAAGGTTACCGTTGGTGGGCAATACCCATAGGTTACCGGTTTTATCTTCGAATATCAGTTTACGGCTGTTGCGCCCGTGCCTGATAACTTCATTCTGGGGAGTAAACAGGTGCTCTTTCTCATCACAGCCGGGCAAGATACGAATGATGCCGGAGCTTTGGGAGAATACCCAAATATTTTGTTGCTTGTCTTGATAGACCTGTTCCACATAATTGGAAGGTTGGGTGGATGTACGAATATCGATTTGGCGGAATGTATTGTCGGGAGTGGAATACAGTATCAGACCATTGTCCGTACCTAATGCCAGCGTTTCTGTTCCTATTGCAGTAACATTGGTTATTCTGTTGTGAGAACAGGGGATATTGATAAACTTCAGCTTTTGGGTTTGGAAATTGTATTGAGCCAGTTTACCTTTGTCGGCAATCAGATATATATTCTCCTTTATTTGTGTGATATATTGAAATGGAAAGTCGGTGTCTACCCTTTTATTTCCGACAATGGTGACGCCTTTGTTGGTCAATATCCATTCGTCTTCATCGGAATCCTGATAAACGGTATAGATACGGTCTCCTTTCAGATTCTTGGTGAATGTGGAGTACAGTATGATACCTTCTCCGTGTTTGCATAGTTGTTCATCGGCTCTATATGTGTATCCGTTTTTGCAGATAATCCACGCTATGCCTTTCTTCAATGACAATATGCGTGAGACATAGTTAGAGTGCTTGGTTGTAATTTCAAGAGGTTGCAATACATCGATGAATTTTTCCGTTTCCACATCGAACAGACAGGCTTGTCCGTCGTAGGTAGGGCACCAGATATCTCCGTATTTGCTTTCGGAGATTGTTCCCATACGGTTACTGCCGAAAGCGTAACGGTCTTCCTGAGAAGTCTTGTAGGTCTTGAATGTGTATCCGTCATATTTGCTTAGTCCATTCCAAGTGCTGAACCAGATGAAGCCCTTTTGGTCTTGAAGCATTCCCATTACATTTCCTTGGGCGAGACCGTCATTGACAGAAAAGTGCTTGACCTGACAAACCGGTTGGGCAATGATGAATACGGTTATTGATAGCAAAAGAATAAGAACATCGAGTCGTTTCATTGTATTTACTTTAAAGCTATAGCAAAAATAAGTAAATACCTTCAATTAGGAAATAAGGAGAGGTAATATGAACGGAAAATACACCATTTCGCCTGTTTTTTACTCCAATGAGGTAAATATAGGAGGTATGGGAAGCGAAATCTTACGTCATACTGTCATTCAGAGACGTGTAGCGGTAAGCTTATATAGGGGAGGGAGGCTTTTCATTGCTACGAGTCTCTGAATGATGATATATATTTTTTTTATCTTTTAATCAGCGGTTAAACCAAAATCTCTTATCAGCGGTATGTCGTTTTCGTCTACCCCCAACTTGATGAGCGTCTCCTTGTCTTTATCGAACATCTCAAGAAAAGTCTCCCGGTTACCGCTTTCCGAGGTAGCTTTTCCGTACAGTTCGGCAGCCTTTTCCATATTTCCCAATAGCAATGCTGCGTGTCCGGCATTGAGGTAATCTGTGGAAAGCGGTTTCAAGGCAAGTATCTTGTTGTAATACCGCATGGCCTGTTCAAATTTTCCGCTGACAAACGAGCACCAGCCTATGGCACGCCATGCCTTGATGCAGTCGTTCTCCATGAAATCCAGCTTAAAGAAACATTGCAAGGCTTCTTCGTAGCGTTCCTGCTCTGCCAGACAACTGCCGATAAGGAATGGCAGGTTTCTGTTTTCCGGTTGCATGGCTTCCGCTTTTCTGTAATATTCCAATGCCGTTGCAAAGTCCCGCAATTGGCGGTGGCAGGTGGCGAGGTGGCGGATAGTCCATACATGGTCGGGTTTCAGCACATCGGCTTTCCTATAAGCCTCGATAGCTTCTTTGTAACGTTTCTCTTTTTGCAGGCAATAGCCGGTCTTTTGGAAGATTTCCGCATCGGCATGGTTCATATCCGTTATTTCTTTATAGATGCTTAAGGCTTCTGCGGGATGCTCTTTGCGGAAATGGAAGTCGGCTATGGTTGCCAATAGTTCGGGCTTGCACAAAATGTCTTTCAGTGCCGGTATGCGGTGCAGGGTTATTTCTTCCTTGAAAATATCACGGAACTCATGGCGGCGCTGGCTTAACTTGAAGAACCGATATAAATCGTGGATATACTGGTTGCTGATAACATCCGGCCGCAAGGCATACTGTCTCAGACTGGACGATTTGCTTTCGTCCATCAGTTCATTCAAATCCTGTGATGTCATTTGACTAAGCATCATATTACGCTGCGCTTGCGGTATATGTGCCATGGTAAAGCATAATGAATACTTGTCGCTGTTGCAGAAGAAGCCCGATTGCAGTATCAGTGACAGGACGGCGTTTTCTCCGGTAGGCTTCAGTCCGAACTCCCGTATGATGCTGGAATGCTGCATGTCGAACGGATAGAACCAGTTATGCGGATTTTGAAAGAACGGGTAACTCTTGAGCTGGGCAAACGTACTCATATATACATCGGCTCCTTCCAGTTGAAGTTCGTTCATCTCGCGTATCTTGTCGCCCAGGCCCGATTCCTCGAATGCTTTCTCCCAGTCCGGATTGCGGTCGTCTTCATCAATGTTTTCTTCGAAGCCGTACTTCATGTTGCGCATGATGGTGACGTTCTTCATCATTTCCGGAATGATTTCTTCACGCATCTTCTTGTCTATCTTCTCTGTTTCACGGCTGCGGAGTAGCTGGATGTAAACCCGGTTCAACTGTTTGCCGAAGCTGCCGTCCTCATTGAGAAGCGATAACTTTGCCATCAGCTCAGGGTATAGCCGCAAGCGGTTGGAGTGTATGTGCAGTATGATGGCGATAATCACCAGGGCGCGCTGGTTGACTTGTGTGTCGGCGTGTGTTGCGGCATCCAGTAACCATGAGAATTTCCGCGGATCGAAACATTCCATCAGGCTGAGCAGGATGGCTCCGGTGAACAGACACAAGTCATTTACCGGCAATAATTCGGATTCCAGATACAGCCTGGCTTCCTGTTCTTCTTCCGCCGTCCAGCCACTGTTGCCCCATGTAGTGAGGAACAGATATTGGGCAGTGCCTTCATGGCGTTGCAGGGCGCTGTCCAGACTTTGTTTGTTGTCCGGCATAAGCTGGCAAACCGCCATATCGTCAGGAAAAGATTCCAGAACTTTCAGCCAGGAAGACATGCCGTAACCGGCTACCATATTCTTTTTGTTCTTGTGCAGGGAGTGGTAATAACGGGTGGAAACCTCATCGAGCAGGCTGATGCGGGTCTGTTCGGCAAGCTCCCAGGTTTCTGCCAGAAGTTGCCGGTATAGTTTCTGCCGTTCCGGATCGTTTACGCCCTGGCGCATGTACTGTAACATGTATTGGTAGGACACCTTAGCCTGCTCCAGACGGTTGCGGAGCGTCCAGTCGTTGCAGTTCCATAAAAAGGCTTCCAGTTGTACTTGAGCCTCTTTCAGACGTTTCTGTTCCAGTAGATTGACTATATGCTGATATTGCTCTTGTATGGCTTGCTCGTTCATAAGATTGTATTCATTAAGTGATTATACTCTACAAATGTACAAAAAGAATGCCAGAATGTTTTCATAAATCAGAAACGCACCTGCAATTGTGCCTGCAGCAGGTTGGAGTTTTCTCCTTTGTGGGGATCGCAATAGGTGTATTGCGCCTGCAAGCGGCATTTGGGATAGAACCACCATTGCACGCCGGCCACATAGTTGCTCTGTTTGTAATCCTGCGCTTTGTCTTTGTTGAAATAATCATAGGATGCTACAATGTCGAATTTGGGAAGCACATGTACGGATGCGGTTGCATAGTATCCGTCGCTTTTTACATGTCCGTCTTTGCCGGCAAGGTATTCGGTACGCAGGCTGACAGGCTTTGTCTGTATGGTGGCGCCTGCCGACCAGCGGTTGCGTGTGTAGCTTTCGCCTATCGCTATATCCGGATTGACGGAAGAGGCGGCTAAGGCACAGCCTTTGCCCTTGACGAACGAGCCGCCCACCGACAGCCAGTCGAGCGGATGAACCATCAGGCTGCCTACTATGTCTTTTTGATTGTTCTTGTCTTTCAGATTGATGCCTTGCCCGTTCATGACGGCAAGGTTATAACTCAGCTTTTTCTTGAAAAGGTCGCCGTAGATAAGGATACCCATGTCACGGCCGCTGTTCGAGCCATAGAGTGGGTCGCTGCCGTTGATGCCTGCCAGATAGTTGACCGCCTGTGAATAACAGTTTATCAGTTCGACAAAACAGGGAGACATCGGATTCTCAATGGTGTACATTGTTTTGAACTGTCCGATGCGGGCAGTGAGTTGGGGCAGGAACCGGTATTCCGTATAAGCTTCCAGTATCTTTCCGGTATTGGCGAAGCTGTACATGAAGTAGCACGACCATTTGTCGGTAATCTTGCCGCGTGCCATGAATATGGCGCGTTTGAGGTCGAAGGTATTGCTGGCCTTTTCGCCGGCATCATCATAGGTATATCCCACTTGGGCATACCCTGCCAGGGTGATGCGTTCTTTCAGTGTATTCACTACATTGTTCAGACGCGTATCCTGGGCTTTTAATGTATATATGGAGAGGAGAAGAAGACAGGATAGTAGAATTCGTTTCATGTGTCGGATATATAATTAAAAAAAAAGCAACCCTTTTTTCAAAGAGCTGCCTTTTGTATGAATGAGGTTCTTGTTATTCGTTGATAGCAGCGATACCCGGAAGAACTTTTCCTTCAATTGCCTCGAGCAATGCACCACCACCGGTAGAAACGTAAGAAACGCCGTTTGCCAGACCGAATTTGTTGACGCAAGCTACAGAGTCGCCACCGCCTACGAGTGAGAACGCACCGTTCTTGGTTGCCTCAACGATAGCTTCACCTACAGAGCGTGAACCGTGAGTGAAGTTGTCGAACTCGAATACGCCCGTAGGACCGTTCCAAAGGATAGTCTTGGAGTTCTTGATAACTTCGGCAAAAATCTTTTCTGTCTCAGGACCTATATCCAGACCTTCCCAACCGTCAGGTATTTCGTTTACTTTGCAGAACTGAGTGTTGGCGTCGTTAGAGAAAGAGTCGGCAATCTTGGCATCTACAGCCAATACGAGGTTTACGCCTTTTTCTTTTGCCTTCTTCAACAGTTCGAGAGCCAGATCCAGCTTGTCGTCTTCGCAGATGGAAAGACCGATTTTACCGCCTTGAGCTTTGGTGAAGGTATAAGTCATACCGCCGGTGATAATCAGATTATCCACTTTGTTCAGCAGGTTTTCGATGATTTCAATCTTGGAAGATACTTTGGAACCGCCCATGATAGCAGTGAACGGACGTTGGATGTCATTCAACACCTTGTCTACGGCTTTCACTTCTTTCTCCATCAGGTAGCCGAACATCTTGTTGTCTTTGTCGAAGTATTTGGCGATCAATGCCGTAGAAGCGTGTGCACGGTGAGCGGTACCGAATGCGTCGTTTACGTAGCAGTCAGCGTAAGAAGCCAATTTCTTGGTAAATTCTTTCTGGCTTTCTTTTACTGCTTTCTTAGCAGCAGCTTTTTCTTCGTCAGTTGCATCTTCTGCCAAACCTCTTGGTTTACCTTCTTCTTCAGCGTAGAAACGAAGGTTTTCGAGCAACAGCACTTCACCCGGTTGCAGAGCGGCAGCCTTAACGGCAGCTTCTTCGCCCATGCAGTCGTTGGCGAACTGAACTTCAACGCCCAGCAATTCAGACAGATGCTTGATGATATGTTTCAAAGAGAATTTATCGGCAACGCCTTTCGGACGGCCCAGGTGAGAGCCAATGATGATGCTTCCGCCGTCTGCCAGAATCTTCTTCAAAGTAGGAAGAGCTGCACGCATACGAGTGTCATCTGTAATGTTGAAGTTTTCGTCCAGGGGTACATTGAAGTCCACGCGAACAAATGCCTTTTTACCGGCAAAATTGAATTTGTCAATTGTCTGCATAATACTCTATTTTTATTTAAAAGTGTTTTTAAAATTCTTCTTTTAGAACGACCGCAAAGTTACTATTTATTTCGGTTCCTTGCTATTAAATCGTTATTTATTCTTGGCTTTTGGTTCCTCTTTTGTAACTTTATAGGTGTTACAGAAATATTTGCACATCATTTGCAAACCACAGGTGTCACATTTGGGAGTACGTGCCTGACAAACGTAACGGCCGTGCAGGATGAGCCAGTGATGGGCAATCGGTATGAGCTTTTCCGGAATATTCTTCACCAGTTCTTTTTCCACGCTGAACGGGGTGGTGCAACTGTCCGGCACCAGTCCGATACGGTGGCTGACACGGAACACGTGTGTATCTACCGCCATTGCCGCTTTTTTGAATACAACCGACTGGATCACATTGGCAGTCTTTCTTCCTACACCGGGCAACTTTATCAGATCTTCCAGATTATCCGGCACCTCGCTATTGAAGTCATTCACCAGCATCTTTGCCATACCGACCAGATGTTTGGCTTTGTTGTTGGGATAAGACACGCTTCGTATATATTCGAAAATCACTTCCGGCGTAGTGGCAGCCAATGCTTCCGGAGTCGGAAAATCTTTATACAAAGGAGGAGTGATGATATTCACCCGTTTGTCCGTACATTGTGCAGAAAGAATAACAGCGATCAGCAACTCATACGGATTGTTGTAATGCAGTTCGGTTTCGGCTACAGGTATGTTGTCCTGAAACCAGGCGATTACTTTCTCATAACGTTCTTTCTTTCTCATCGTAGCTTGTTTTTATGGTAATGAGGCGTCACTTTTAGTCTGAAATAGAGGGCGGAAACTACCGTCAGGCAGGCTCCGAAAAGATAGGCCTTATCAAATGTACTTATTTCTGCGATATATCCTCCCGTCAGCATACCGATACCGATTCCTACATCCCAGGAAGTGAGGTAGGTGGAAGTCGCTGTTCCCCGCTGACTGTTGGGGGCGAGGTTGACAAACAGCGTGTTAAATGCCGGAAACATAATTCCAAACCCGACACCCATTAATAATGCGTTGCCAAAAAATAGCAGGGTACAGGCTGTATCATTCCATTGAATCAGATATACACAAGTTGAAAGCAGGAAGAAGCTGAAAACAACCAGGTATAATCCGGCAGCTATTACTTGCGTTATTTTTCCGCGATCCACCAGTTTTCCTGAAAAGATACGCGAGATGGCCATACCGACTGCCATAAAGGTGAAGAAGAATCCGGTTTGTGTGTTCAATCCTATTTGGCGGGCGTACATGGCAACATAGTTGGTCGTCATTCCGTAAGGGATGGAAAGTAACAGCAGACTAAGTCCGGCAGGCAGTCCTTTCATCAGGATAAAGCGGTCGAGCGAGATCGGTTCCCGTTTCACAGGAGGCTTGTAGGGCGTTTTAACCAGACTTGCGCATAGAAAACCTAAAATACAGGAACCGAATGCATAGCAGAATATCGTAGCAAAAGAAACTCCCGCATCATGCAGAAACAGTCCGAACATCGGTCCGATGGACATGGCTGTATTGTTGGTAAGCCCGTAATAACCTAAGCCTTCCCCTCGCCGAGAAGAGGGCATAATGTCTATTACTACCGTGTTTCCGCCTACTGTGACCATTCCGAAAGAGACGCCATGAATGATTCGGAATATAATAAATAAGGTAAGGGAACCGGCAATTAAATATCCGCCGAACATCATCATAAAGATGAAGTAAGCAAACAGATAAAGAGGTTTTCGGGCAAACGTGTCGAGCAGATAACCGGAAAATGGACGGATACAGAGAGCTGCCACCGTGTAGCAGGAGAGGACAATGCCGATAGTGGAATTTCCAGCTTGGAAGAATTCGGATAAATAGAACGGCAAAACAGGAATCAGCAACCAGAAACCGAAGTATAGCAGGAAGTTGGCTGCCAAGATGAAACAATAACTGGGAGTAATGAGTCTATCCTTTGCCATAATGAATGATCGTTCAATCGACCGATTCGCATTGATTGGAAACCAACGCCGTTGGCCTGATTGGTCTGTTGATGAATATGCCAATGTCCCGATCACCGTCCGACGGTTTCATTGGGAACATTGGCATACTGGTAAATTTAGCACATTATTAATATGCCGCTTCGAATTCTTTTAGGAAGCGTGTATCGTTTTCAGAGAACATACGGAGGTCTTTCACCTGATATTTCAGGTTTGTGATACGCTCGATACCCATACCGAGGGCATAACCGCTGTATATTTTGCTGTCTATACCATTTGATTCAAGTACGTTCGGGTCTACCATACCGCAACCGAGGATTTCTACCCAGCCGGTGTGTTTACAGAACGGACATCCTTTACCGCCGCAGATATTACAGCTGATATCCATTTCCGCACTTGGTTCGGTAAACGGGAAGTAAGACGGACGCAGACGGATCTTTGTATCAGCACCGAACATTTCTTTGGCGAAGAGCAGCAATACCTGCTTCAAGTCGGTGAATGATACGTTTTTATCTACATACAGCGCTTCTACCTGATGGAAGAAACAGTGTGCGCGATAGCTGATAGCTTCGTTACGATATACACGTCCCGGACAGATGATGCGGATAGGAGGCTGTGAAGTTTCCATCACACGGGTCTGTACAGAAGAAGTATGTGTACGCAATACTACGTCCGGGTGAGCTTCGATAAAGAAAGTATCCTGCATATCGCGTGCCGGATGGTCTTCGGCAAAGTTCAGTGCCGAGAACACGTGCCAGTCATCTTCAATTTCCGGACCTTCGGCAATGCTGAATCCCAGACGGGCAAAGATATCAATGATTTCGTTCTTTACAATGGTGAGCGGGTGGCGTGTACCGAGTTCTACAGGATAAGCCGAACGCGTCAAATCCAGTCCGTCACAATCGTTGTCCTGACTTTCAAACATTTCTTTCAGCGCGTTGATTTTGTCCTGCGCTTTTGTTTTCAGTTCATTCAGTCTCATGCCGACTTCTTTTTTC